>OCLD01000064.1_pt1 | contig 26159 bp, 17 predicted proteins | sample 1495911 | NCBI WGS metagenome assembly OCLD01 (sample SAMN03418271, study PRJEB22391) | human gut metagenome | biome: human-gut; feature: organic feature; material: feces | host: Homo sapiens | place: Tanzania | collected 2013-01
CACCCGGCTTCCATTATTTAACTTTTTAGTACGGTAAATTTTTACCGAAGTATTGTAAAATATTATGACTGAATTAAACAACAGAATCGATTTCGTTTACGTTTTCGATGTACAGGATGGTAATCCAAACGGTGATCCGGATGCGGGAAATCTGCCTCGCGTGGATGCCGAAACTGGTATGGGACTGGTGACAGATGTGTGCTTGAAGCGTAAGGTTCGTAATTATGTACAGGTTGCGAAAGGCTTGTCAGAGGGCTATGACATATTCATCAAAGAAAAAGCTATTCTCAATGATGAGATAGACAAAGCCCATGATGACTCTGTGGTAAAGGGTGTCAAGGACGCAAAGGACAAGACAGCCGCCGCGCGACGTTTCATGTGCAAGAACTACTATGACATACGAACCTTTGGTGCTGTAATGTCAACAGGAAAGAATGCCGGTCAGGTTAGAGGCCCTATACAACTGACCTTCGCTCGTTCTGTCGACCCGGTTGCCACAGCTGAGCATTCCATAACCAGGGTTGCGGTTGCGACACAAAAAGAGGCCGAGAGCCAAAAGGGAGAGAATCACACTATGGGTCGCAAAGCCACAATACCTTACGGCCTCTATGTGTGCCACGGTTTCGTCTCGGCAAACCTTGCGAAACAGACAGGCTTCTCTGAAGAAGATCTTCAATTATTCTTCGAGGCGTTGAAAAATATGTTCGATGCGGATCGTTCGGCCGCTCGCGGTTTGATGAGCGCACAGAAGCTTATTGTGTTCCGTCACGATTCCGAACTTGGCAATGCGCCGGCCAATAAACTCTTCGATCTGGTAAAGATAGAAAAAGTAACAGAGAGTGCCCCAAGATCGTTCCGTGACTATAAGGTGACGATTGAAGAAGAATCGATTCCTGCCGGTGTCACAGTGAAAGAACTCATATAGCGTCGTTCTATGTACTCAGAAGAAGAAATGCTAATGTTGTCGGGGATTCAGCACTTTATGTTCTGTCCCCGGCAATGGGCATTGATTCACATCGAACAACAATGGGCTGAGAACAAGCTGACGACGGAGGGGAGTATTCTGCATAGTAACGTTGACAATCCTTTCTACCGCCAGAAAAATGGAGACGTAATCACTCTCCGCTCTTTGCATATCGCCTCAAGGGAGCTAGGGCTGTATGGCGTCACGGATGCGGTGGAACTTATTCCTTCCGACTCCCGAGAGGATTCGATCACCCATAATAAATACAAAGGATTTTGGAAGCCTTATCCTATTGAATATAAAAGGGGACATAGTAAACCTGATGAGAGAGACGAAGTACAACTGGCGGCTCAAGTTCTATGTCTGGAAGAAATGTATGGTATTCATATTCCTCGTGGAGCCCTCTATTACGATAAGGTGAAGCGTCGTGAAACGGTTGAAATGTCCGATGTTTTGCGGACAACCACGATGCGATGCGCCAAAGAAATGCATAGAATATTCACAAGCGGCGACATCCCCAAAGCCACGAAGAGACCCCATTGCAAAAACTGTTCTCTAAAAGACATTTGCCTTCCGGAAACGAATGATTGTACTCAAGTTGTAACGTATTTAAGCAGAAACCTATATGAGAATATTACTTAATACTTTGTATGTGACTACCCCTGAAGCATATTTGAGCAAGGATGGGCTGAATGTTGTTGTCTCTGTAAATCAGGAGGAGATATTCCGTATACCGATTCACAACATTGAGCAGATAGTGACATTCGGATATATTGGAGCAAGCCCTGGGGTGATGAAGTTATGCGCCGATAGCGGGGTATCCCTTACGTTTCTTTCTCCACAAGGTCGTTACATAAGTCGTTCGCAAGGTCCGACAAAAGGCAATGTTTTATTGAGGAAGGCACAATACAATTATTCCGATGATCCAGATTATTCCCTTCACCTCAGCAAATTGTTTATCGGAGGAAAGATACATAATTATCGTAATATTCTTCGTAGGTTCATTCGTGACAATGGTTCAGACGATGTTGTGGAAAATGCGGCGGAGAATCTCCGAAGGTGTAAGTTAAAGGTCTTGAACACAGATTCAATTGATAGCGTAAGAGGAATTGAAGGGGAGGCGGCAACATATTATTTTGGAATATTCTCACATCTGATTCTGAACCAGAAAGACGATTTTGTTTTTGAGAACCGTAATCGCCGTCCTCCAAAGGATGCTGTCAACGCTATGCTGTCGTTTGTGTATTCCCTTATTTGCAATGATATGACTTCCGCTTTGGAGACAGTGGGTCTAGATCCATATGTGGGTTTTATGCATACCTTAAGACCAGGCCGGGCTTCTTTGGCTTTGGATGTTATGGAAGAACTTCGCGCTTATTTGGGAGACCGTTTGATTCTGTCGTTGATAAACAGGAAACAGATTACAATAAAAGATTTTGTGAAGCAAGGGGATGAAAGCATTGTGATGACGGATAGCGGGAGGAAAACAATATTGACCGCTTGGCAAAGCCGAAAAAAAGAGACGATCACTCATCCCTATCTTAACGAGAAGGTATCCATAGGCCTTTTACCCTACATTCAATCAATGTTACTGGCGAGATTCATCAGGAAAGACATTGATGACTATCCTGTTTTCCTTATCCAATAATTGGCGATTATGTTTGTACTGATAACTTATGATGTGAATGTGTCCTCGCCCAGTGGAGAAAGACGCTTGAGACAAGTCGCAAAGGCCTGTTTAAATTATGGTAAACGTGTTCAGAATTCAGTGTTTGAATGCATCTTGACAGAATCTCAATATGTGAGCCTTAAATTTCAGTTAGAGAATCTCATCGATAGAGACCAAGACAGTGTAAGGTTCTATTCATTAGGATCAAACTGGAAGCACAAGGTAGAAACCTTGAGTGATAAGAGAGACACGGATTTCACGGAGGAGCTCATTATTTGACAGAGGCGAACCCCAAGTGTTGCAGATAAAGCAGAGATGTTCGCAATTGTTGAACATCAATAATATGGCCGAGATAATCACGTAATGTTAACAGAGTTTATAATTATTATGTTTTCATTCGCAAATTCATTATCTTTATGACCTAAAAGCCAATCATTTGATGGCTTAACAGTCGCACCCCACGTGGGTGCGTGGATTGAAATGTATTCAAGAAGAGTTTAGACATTATGGTTATGGGTCGCACCCCACGTGGGTGCGTGGATTGAAATATATGTTGACCGTATGAAAGATCATCATCTCGCTGTCGCACCCCACGTGGGTGCGTGGATTGAAATAGGAACAACCAAGGCAAGAACGTTCGCAATAATGGTCGCACCCCACGTGGGTGCGTGGATTGAAATTGATCTGACAGAAGGGAACGAGCCAGAAGCCGCGTCGCACCCCACGTGGGTGCGTGGATTGAAATCAGAACTCACAGAGGGGAAAGAACCAGAAGCCGCGTCGCACCCCACGTGGGTGCGTGGATTGAAATCAGAAGCGGCAAGGCAAAGGGCAACCATCAAGGGGTCGCACCCCACGTGGGTGCGTGGATTGAAATTGATCTGACAGAAGGGAACGAGCCAGAAGCCGCAAGTCGCACCCCACGTGGGTGCGTGGATTGAAATTTAAACGGTACGACATAGTCACGGTATACCTGTGTCGCACCCCACGTGGGTGCGTGGATTGAAATTGAAATAGAACTTTGTGATTCCCTTGTAGAGGTGTCGCACCCCACGTGGGTGCGTGGATTGAAATTTGCTAACGATCAAGGATGGGACACTTCGATGCTGTCGCACCCCACGTGGGTGCGTGGATTGAAATATCATCTGGTCTTGAATATAAGCACAAGTGTCGAGCGTCGCACCCCACGTGGGTGCGTGGATTGAAATCGTTCCGCCTCGCCTCTACGCGCCTCAGGCACATGTCGCACCCCACGTGGGTGCGTGGATTGAAATCCTATCCGCACCACGTTCCCGCCGGCCACCGCCGTGTCGCACCCCACGTGGGTGCGTGGATTGAAATAAAAATTATTACTATATTTGCATAAACAAAAAAAGTCGCACCCCACGTGGGTGCGTGGATTGAAATTCAGCCTGATAACGATACTTACACTCTACATATTGTCGCACCCCACGTGGGTGCGTGGATTGAAATATTCTCGACAGCACCGTGTCGAGCCTCTTGTAGGTCGCACCCCACGTGGGTGCGTGGATTGAAATTTCTTTCGCAACCTGCATCCCTTGCGCCTGTACGGGTCGCACCCCACGTGGGTGCGTGGATTGAAATGTTGTTAGGCATATTACATAGGTTTTAGTGTCTGTCGCACCCCACGTGGGTGCGTGGATTGAAATGTGATCATCCAGGCGGCGGCCACGTCAGTCGAGGGTCGCACCCCACGTGGGTGCGTGGATTGAAATTCCTTGAACGCGTCGGACGGCTCGATGTAGAGCGGTCGCACCCCACGTGGGTGCGTGGATTGAAATGTCCTCGACCGCATCTGCCGGGACATCGAGGACGGTCGCACCCCACGTGGGTGCGTGGATTGAAATATTATTTCTTGGGATTGAAATGAAGTCCGACAGTGTCGCACCCCACGTGGGTGCGTGGATTGAAATGGGATGTGCCGTATTTTTTGTTACATTGTCCTTGTCGCACCCCACGTGGGTGCGTGGATTGAAATTTTACAGGTTTTCCGAACGTGTCAAATCCTTTACGTCGCACCCCACGTGGGTGCGTGGATTGAAATGTCTGAAGACCTGTACCCAACATCTTTGCAAATCGTCGCACCCCACGTGGGTGCGTGGATTGAAATACAAGTACCTACACCCTCCGTCACACGGCCTGCGCAAGCAGCCTTGCCGAGAACGGCTTTATGGATTGCATCAAGAGCTGTGACTTCCTGCTGAGCAACGAAGGTAAGGCGGCCATCGTCAAGCTTCACGTTGACGGAATAGCAAGGTACGTAAGAAGCCGCTATTCTTGACTATCCGGGACAGGAACCCCTTCCGCTCGCAGATGGCCTTCAATGGTGTTGAGCGGCAGGTTTTCCATCCGACTCTGGTCAATGTAGTTCAGCATAGAGACGCGGAGACCTTTCAGATTCGGATGCTCGTTGATATATGTTTTGAGAGACTTCACCTTGACGTTTTCCTCGGCCTTGGTCTACCCGTTATTGCATTCGGCAAAACTGATAGGCCGCCGCTTTCCCCAAAGCGACGGCCTGTTGTATATAAAACGAACTTAACAAATAGACAACAAAAAGAACTTTTGTCTGTCCAAGGACAAAGGTATCAAGATTTATTGAATATCCAAAACTTTTTCGTAATTTTTTAAAACGATTTTTGCGTCAATTGTTCATGAAAGCACCGTTGTTTGCTTACAGATTGATGCAAAATGCCGCTTCGAGACACTTCTGAGGGGGATTCTGTGCAAGATGATCCGGCGATGTTCCGTCTGGACCGCACCATTGGTGGCGGCAAGATTTAAAAGGTTTTTACCCGTTCCTGTACTCACTTGGTGTCATTCCTGTGTGTGCCTTGAAGAACTTGTAGAACACGGACGGATTCGGGAAATGCAGTTTGAAAACGATCTCCTTAATGCTGTCGTCGGTGTACTTGAGCATATTCTTGGCCTCCAGAATCACGAACGAGTCGATCCAGTCCGGCGCCGACCGTCCGCTTACCTGCTTGATAAGCTTGGAAAGGTATTTGGGTGTCAGGCCAAGATGGCTCGCATAGAAGGCCATGTTCCTTTCTGAGGTGTGATGCTCAGTGACGAGCGCCATGAAATGCTCGAAAATCAGTTTTACTCTCGTGTTGACCGCCGCTCCAGGCAACTCGGGGGTTCTGGCCGCACTCTTCTCCATTAGTCCTCCGAGAACATAGAACAGCGAAGCTATCAAAGAACCGACCGCCTCCCTTTTGTTCGGCACATCCGAGGACAGGATTACCCCTATAAGATCCAAATATTTGGAACAGAATGCGATGTTCCTGTCGTCAAGCTGAATGCATGGTTCCGTCAGCAATTTCAGCCGATCGTCGAAAATTTTCTTAAAGTCGAAACTTATGCTGGAAAGATACTCCTTGGAGATCGCCACGACAATGAACTCGAATCCGTTGTCGCCTTCATTGCCCAGCCTGTTTATCTTTATGATGTTCCCCGGGGTGCCGATGAACAGCGTACCCTTGACCACTTTGTAAGACCGAAGGTTGATCTCCACGTTCAACTCTCCTGATTTGCAGAAAATAGCGATGTACGCATCGCTGCGGCAAGGATATTTCAGAAATTGAAGGTTGTCGCTATACTTCACGTCCATGATGAAGAAATCGTCTTCAAGCTGGATCTCGTTCTGGACGGGGACGAGTTTCCTGATCTGCTTAAGACCTATGTTCAATAACGAATCTGGCATTCCATAAAATGATTTAGCGTCTGGCGGCAAAATTAGGAAATATTCTTGTCATTGCAAAATTTCGCAATATTCTACCTTTTGACAATTATAGAGTCCAATCGTTCATTCTAATGGTATAATTTGGCAGTCAATTTGTAGTGAAGCCTATCGCTTGTAAGAAGAACAAAAAATTTATGAATATGAACAAGTACTTTGTCAAAATCTCAACATTGGTCGCTATGGCTCTTGTGCCAGTTGCGATGAATGCCCAGCAGACGTTGACGCTGGAGCAGTGCCGCGAAATGGCAATCAAGAACAACAAGACCTTGAAACAGGCCGAGACCAAGATTGAAATGGCAGGCTATGACCGTAAGATAGCGTTCGCGAATTATCTTCCGAATATCTCGGCGACAGGAGCGTACATCTATAACGCCAATGACATCGCCCTTGTCAGCGACGTGACTTCCCAGAAGCTGCAGAATATGGGAACCCTTATCCATTCTCAGGTACAGGGTTTCGCCCAGGAGCTGATGACTGCGATAAAATCCAATCCGGCCGCCGCCCTTGAGTATGCCGGCAGCCCAATGTGGCAGACTGTCCTCGGCGCGCTTTCGCAGACGGATATGTCTCAGACAATCAATGCCCTTGGCAAGGAAATCGATGACGCTTTCCATCCGGATATGCAGAATATTTTCGCAGGTGCGGTGACGGTCCAGCAACCGGTGTTCGTGGGTGGTAAGATCGTCGCTGCCAACAGGATTGCCAAATTGGCGGAGGAACTGTCAAAGACCCAGTACGACCAGCAGTACCAGCAGGTCATAGTTGATGTTGATCAGGCATATTGGCAGATTGTTTCCATCGCGAACAAGAAGAAGCTTGCCGACGCCTACGCTGATCTCCTGCATAAGATGGAACACGACGTTACCCTTTCTGTTCAGGAAGGTGTGGCGACTGAGTCTGACGTTCTCCAGATAAAGGTGAAAGCCAACGAGGCGGACATGCTCAAAACCAAGTCCGACAATGGCTTGACCCTTGCCAAGATGCTTCTCTGCAAGCAGATAGGTCTTGATCTCAGCACTGAGATCGTACTTGCTGACGAAACCCTCTCCGACATTCCTGTCCCTCAGATGGGTGCGGACAAGGATTTGGATCAGATATATGCCGACAGGCCGGAGACAAAGAGCCTTGAGCTGGCCTCTCAAATCTATGACGGAAAAGTCAGGGTGGCAAGAGCCGACATGATGCCGAAAATAGCTTTGATGGCTTCGTATTCGGTGACCAATCCTAATATTAAGAATGGATTCCAGAAGGACTGGGGTGGATTCTTCAACGCCGGCGTGATGGTGAACATTCCGATCTTCCACGGATTCGAAGCCATGAGCAAGACTCGTAAGGCCAAGGCGGAGGCCACACTTTACAGAACCCAGCTTGAGGATGCCAAGAACCTCATCAACCTGCAGGTGACCCAGTTGCGCAAGCAGGAAGGTGAGGCGTTCGAGAAGCTCACGATGGCTCAGAACAACCTGTCCAGCGCTGAGGAGAACCTCCGCACCGCGACTGTCGGCTTCGAGGAAGGCGTGATCGAGACCAACACGGCTCTCGCCGCCCAGACCGCTTGGCTAAAGGCTCATTCTGAATATATCGATGCGGGGATCGAGCTTCAGATGCTCGCCGCCAACCTCAACAAGGCGGAGGGCAACAACCACGCTCAGACAAAATAAGTTAAGGGATAATAATAAGAATATTATGGAAAAGGAAAAGAAAAGCTACAACCTGGTGATAGGAATCGTAGCGCTTATCGTGATCATCCTTCTGATCGCCGTCATCGGCTATTTCGTCTCTAAACCAAAGCCTCTGATGATTCAGGGCGAGGCAGAGGCCAGTGAGTATCGTGTGTCCGGCAAGGTTCCGGGCAGGATCGAGGAACTTTACGTCAAGGAAGGCCAGATGGTCCACAAGGGAGACACCGTCGCCCTCATCGACTCTCCTGAGGTACGTGCCAAGCTGGCGCAGGCCAACGCCATCAAGGCGGTTGCCAGCTCACAGAGCAGAAAGGCTCAGAACGGAGCCCGCAAGGAGCAGATCGCCGGAGCCTATGAGCTTTATCAGCAGGCTCTTGTGCAGGAAGACGTGATGAAGAAGTCTTTCGACAGGATCCAGAAGCTCTATGACCAGAAAGTCATCGCGGCTCAGAAATACGACGAGGTGAAGGCCAAGTACGATGCCTCCGTCGCTCAGACAAAGGCTGCCAAGAGTCAGTATGACATGGCTGTCAACGGAGCGCGCGAGGAGGACAAGGCTGCGGCCAAGGCTCTCGTCGATCAGGCTAACGGCGCGTTGATGGAGGTGGAGTCTTATCTGAGCGAGCTGTACCTTACGGCTCCTGCTGACGGAATCATCTCGGCTCTTTTCCCTAAGGTCGGCGAGCTTGTCGGCCAGGGAGCGCCTGTCGCCAGCGTTACTGACCTGAATGATGTATGGTTCACTTTCAATGTGCGTGAGGACTACCTCCACGGCATGAAGCAGGGCGACAAGATCACGGTGATCATCCCGGCCCTTGACGGCAAGGAGGTTCCGGCCACCATCAACTATGTGGCTGTCCGTGAGTCCTACGCCACGTGGAAGGCCACCAAGGAAACTGGTATGTACGATGCCAAGACCTTTGAGGTCAGGGCCGTTCCGGATGTGACAGTGGACGGTGTCCGTCCAGGTATGTCCGCAATCGTTAAGTAAGGACTATCATCATGACTAATTGGCAGAGAATAATTGCGGTGGCCCGCCGCGAGCTCAGGATCATCAGGCAGCGTCCGATCTATCTTCTGGGTTCGGTAGGCGTGATAGCCTTCTGCGCCATATTCTTCCTGACATTTCTGAAGGACGGTCTGCCGAGTGATGTTCCGATCGGTCTTGTGGACTACGACTACTCGTCCACCTCAAGGAATTTCTGCCAGCAGCTGGATGCCACCCAGTTGGGAAAGGTTGTCCACTACGATTCGTTCGCGGCTGCCAGAGAAGACATGAACAGAGGCAAGATCGCGGCTGTCTGTGTCGTTCCTGTGGGGATGAACGATGACATCCAGGCGAACCGTCAGCCGAAGATCACGTTCTACGTCAACGGCTTGTACTTCGTCAGCGGGGCGCTTGCGTGGAAGGATCTTCTTCAGATGGTCAATCTGACCAACGGAGCCGTGCAGAGGCAGGCCTTCAGGGCAAGAGGCTACAACGACAGCCAGATCATGGGCATGATCCGTCCTGTGGACGTGGATGTCCATCAGATCGGCAACGTCGGCACCAACTACAACTACTACCTCAGCAGCGTCCTGCTGCCGGGTGTGCTGGAGATGATCGTGATAATCGTCCTGATATATTCATTGGGAGCGGAGCTTAAGTATGGTACCTCCAGGCATCTGCTGCAGACCTCCGGCAACTCGATCGTGACCGCCCTCGCCGGCAAGCTTCTGGTGTGGACGCTGACATTCTCGGCGATCGGGCTGATACTGATCCTGCTGCTCTTCCATAGGCTGCATTTTCCGTTGGCGGGATCCATCTGGAACATGTTTTTGGGCATATTCCTTATGATCTTCGCCAGTGAGGCGATCGCCATATTCATCCTTGAGATGCTTCCTGTGCCGAGGTTGGCGTTGAGTATCGGCGCTCTTTACAGCGTGCTTGGATTATCCCTCTCGGGCTTCACGCTTCCGATAGAGGCCATGCCGCCTTACATCCAGGGACTTGCGGCGGCGTTCCCGTTGCGTCATTATTATCTGTTCTATGTCCAGGAGGCCATATTCGGAGCCGGATTCGCCGGATGGTGGAAGCAGGTGATCTACTTGCTGATCTTCATTCTGTTGCCGCTCATAGGTCTTGTGCGACTCAAGAAGGCCTACATTCATCAGAACTTCCCTAAAGACTAAGTGACATGAAAAATACATACGCAAAAACATGGATCAAGGACTTCTGGGGCATATTCTGTCATGAGCTTCGACAGATTTTCTCAGACAGCGGCGTGCTGCTGATCTTCCTTGTCGCCGGACTTGCCTATCCGCTGCTTTACAATGTCGTCTACCTGAACGGTATTCTTTCGGAGACTCCCGTTGCCATTGTTGACAATTGCGACAGCCCGGACAGCCACCGCTTCATCAGGGAGATCGACGCCACCCGAGAGGTCGAGGTCGCGGCGAAATGTATGAATATGGCCGAGGCGGAAAAGATGATGCAGGAACGCAAGGTCAACGGTATCATCTATTTCCCTTCCGACTTCACGGAGAAACTGGCCAGAAACGAGACATCCACATTCTCCGTCTATGCGGACATGAGCAGCTTCCTCTACTACAAGAACGCTCTCATGGCCACCAACTTCGTGATGCTTCATGAGATCGGTCAGATCCAGATGCAGAGGTTCTCGTCCCTCGGGATGACGGAACAGGCCGCGTCCCAGACTGTCAAGCCGCTCGGCTACGAGGACAACAATCCCTACAACCGGGCCTTCAACTACAGTTTCTTCCTGATCTCGGCCATCCTGATGATCATCATCCAGCAGACGCTTTTCTACGGAATGTCACTGCTGGTGGGAACCGCAAGGGAGAGGAACCGCAGTTTCGCATCGCTTCCTGACAGACTTGAAGGTCACGGTGTCGGGCGTGTGGTCATGGGACGTGGAGGCGCCTACTGGCTGCTTTACCTTGCTGTGGGCATGTACATCGCCTTCATCGTCCCGGCAATATTCGGGATCCCTCAAAGAGGTGAGTTCAAGGATGTCCTTGCGATGCTGGTCTTCTTCATCACTGACTGTGTGTTCTTCAGCATGGTCTGGAGCACGCTGATCACGAGGAGGGAGTCCGTGTTCATCCTCTTTCTGGCGATGTCGCCTGTGGCTTTGTTCCTGACCGGTTGCTCATGGCCGACATTCGCGTTCCCGGGCTTCTGGAAGGTGTTCTCCTACATATTCCCGTCCACTTTCGGCGCGCAGGGGTTCATCAACCTCAGCACTGCCGGTGGCGAGATGGGAGCGGCTGACGTGCAGATGAAGGCCATGATCATCCAGACGGTCATCTATTTCTTCCTTGCATGCGTGGCTGTCTATGCCGAGAACTGGGTACTGCGTCACAAGGAGCAGATCCGTCAGAGGAGTGAGCGGCTCGCCAAGCGTGTGGGCATCGACAGCGCCGAGGACGCTAAGATCATCGCCGGAGAATAGGACGTGATCCGGTAAAAAGAAAACTCCCTCCCGAATTTTGCACGTTACCAAAATTCGGGAGGGAGTTTTCTCTTTACCGGTTGCTGAATCTACCGAAGTGGCAGTCGTTCTGCAGTTATATGTCTGCTTTTATTATTCCCCTACGTGGAACGCCACGCGGAGTTCCTCGATCTCCTCGTCGGTGATTGGGTTCAGCTTGCCCAAAGGAGCGGCGAGGATCAGCGAGCGGGCGCTGAAATCCGCCACCTCAAGACGGTCGAACGTGTTGATGAGCTGGTCACCGGTCACGACGACGGAATCGTTTTCCAGCATCACGAACGGTCTCTGTTTGAACTCATCGGCGAGTTCTGTCAGATGCTCGTTGTACTGGCTCCCGAACGGGAATGTCGGGATGTCCTGAAGGAATATCCAGCTCTCCGGGATTGTTCGCACGTCGAATTTCACTCCGGTCGTGCAGAATCCCATCAGGGCAGGGGACTGGGTCAGGATGATTGAGTTGACCTTCGGGTTGCGGCGGTAGATCTCGTAATGAAGTGCCACCGAGCGGCTTGCGTTCTTCCCGGCCTCTACCATTCCGTCTTTGATCTGCACGATGTCTTCCGGCTCAAGATCCCAACGCTGCATGCTGGACGGAGTGATGAGGAAATCATTGCCTCTCCAGCGCACGGATGCCGTACCGTAGGAACTGCACATAAGCCCTTGTGAGCAGGCTCTGCGGACAATTTTGCAGATCTCCGCGCGGATCGCCCTCTCATCTGAAGGGTGCGTTACGTTCATAAAGTGTTGGAACGGAACGTTCACGGCTTTCTCGTGCTGGAGGATCTGATCCTCGCTGAGGTATTTAGGCTCTCCCAAAGTCTTGGCGTTCAGGATTGTGCGCGCGCAGAGCTCCAGGGTCTCAAACCTCTGGTAAGCATCAGCGATGTCCTCACCGGCAACCACGACACCGTGGTTCTCCATGATGACGGCCTTGTAGTCCGGGTTCTTCTTGAATTCTGCCACAATTTTCTTTCCCAGAAGCTCGCTTCCAGGGAGGGCATATTCAGCGAATCCGACAGGGCCGCAGGTCGCGCGCGCCTGAGGGATGATGCTCGTGTCCGGAACCTGGTGAACCATACTGAAGGTGACCAGTCCAGGAGGGTGGGCGTGGATCACTGAATGAATATGCGGGTTCATCTTGTAGATGGCCTTGTGGAAAGGGTACTCGGATGAAGGTCTGTGAGGTCCGATGATGGTTCCGTCAGCCTTCACGCACATGATGTCCGCCGGAGTCAGCGAACCTTTGTCAATCGCCGCCGGGGTGATCCACATATCTCCGTTCTCGTCCATGATGGACAGGTTTCCGCCGGAGGTGGTGGTCATCTCGCTGCGATAAATCCTGCCGATGATGATAGCGATCTGCTCGGCCGGATGCATCAGATTTACGTCAAGTTGTTTCATGATATTAATGAATTACATTGGAAGCCGCTTTACTTTGCCTGAAGTCAAGGTCGCTTCCCGGATTTACAATTATGCCAGCATAACCTGTCCGCCCGTCACAGGGATGGCCTGTCCGGTCTCTCCGGTCTGGTCGATGGCGTAGAGGATGGCCTTGCAGACATCCACTGGGTTGCAGCCCTTGCGCATAGGCACCTGGGCGAGATAGTAGTCCTTGACATCCTGCACGGTCTTCGCTCCCGGAACCTTGCCGGCGTTGAGGTACTGGATGAACAGTCCGTTCTCCGGGTTGCTCCACAGAGGACCATCGTAGTAGTTGCCAGGGCAGATGCTGTTGACTTTCACCCTGTAAGGGGCGAGCTCAAGCGCGAAGGACTGGGTCAGGCCTATTCCACCGAACTTGCCGCCGGCGTAGGCGAAGTTGGCCTTGCTGCCGCGCAGGCCGCTCTTGCTGTTGACCTGGATGATGTCGGCGAAATATTCAGGATCATATTTCGTCTCGATTTTCATTATGTGCGAGGCGACCTTGGCGCAGAAGAAATAGGCTTCGTAGTTGATCTTGGTGACGAACTCGAAGTTCTCCGGAGTCATCACGTCCAACCCGCCGGCGCGGACAACCCCGGCGTTGCTGACAAACGCGTCAAGCGCGCCGAAGTTCACGATTGTCTCCTTCATCAGGTTCCGGAGGCTCGCCATATCCGCGACATTTGTCTTTACGAATATGGCCTTGTTGGCTCCCGCTTTCTCGTTGAAGCTGGCTGCGGTCTTCTCCCCGGTCGCTTCGTTGAGGTCGGCCACCACGATGTTGGCTCCCTGGACCATCAGCTCACGGGCGATGCCTTCTCCGAATCCCTGGGCGGCTCCGGTCACGATGATCGTGCGGCCTTCCACACGGCCTTTGGACGCGCTGGAGGCCACCTTGCGGCGGTAGTTCTCCACCTCCCAGTTGTCGATGAAGTCGATCCAAGCCTGCTCCATCGGATGCTCTCCGCCGAAGCTCTGCGCATAGAACGCTATCTTCATCGCGTCCGTGAACACATCGGTGATGATCTGTGCGTTCCTGGAGCTGTCTCCCACGGCGATGAGGCCGATTCCCTTGATGAGCAGTACCTTAGGCGTGTAGCCTTTCCCGCTTACGAAAGCCTCGATTTCCTCCTCGGCCTGCTTTAAAATCTCTTCATCTGACTCGGCTTCAATGAATATGTACGAGCTCTTGCAGTACACGATGATGTCCGGGGTGAACGGCTTCGCAATCTTGTCGAAACCGGATTTTCCGGGACAATCAGTCGCTTCGACAGGCTCAAAGGCTTACAATGAGGACGCTGAGCCTGTCGAAGTGACTGAACAACCATCAATGAAGAAGTCCACGAGGGCGTTTTTGGTGACTTTCAAGGTCTTGAAGCCCCTGCCGGAGCGCGAGAGCATCTGCCTGATCGCCGGAACGACATCCGTAACAGTCTCCGAGACAGCCGTGTCACCCTCCGGAAGAGCGGCGACCTTGGCCTCAAGTTTTCCAAGGACTTCTGAATAGATTCCCTCAATCTCAGCGGTGGTGTCCCCGCCCACGAATATTCCGTGGTTCTGAAGGAATATCACCTGAGGTTCCCTGCCCCTTTCCGCCTTGTAGGCCTTGATCCGGTCATAGACCTTCTTGAAAAGCGTGTAGCCCGGGTCGGTATATTCAATGTAAAGGGCATCTGGGAATATCTCCTTGCACGCGGCCTCGGCGTTCACCGAGCACATCAGGCCGTTGACAAGGGTAGGGTGGAGGTGAACCACGAAAGCGAATCCCATGCAGTTGTGCAGGGATGTCTCCACTGAAGGCCTTCTGTCCTTTGTTATGCAGGCCACGGAGAGGTCGTTCTTGACCTGTTCCTCACGTATCGCCGTGTCCTCATTGTAAGCCTTTTCGCCCATCTCGTTCAGAAGGGCTCTGTCAAGGACGGCAAACCCGTCCTCTGTTATCGTTGCGAGGGCGTGGCCGCTGGCCTTCACCCAAAGTCTGTTCTCATCCTTGTAGGAGGTGTTGCCGCCTCCTGCGATCACGAACCTGGAGTCCTGTCCGAACTTCCGGGAAATCGCGATAAGGTCTTCAATCTGTTTCATATTCGTGTGTCAATTATGTGTTCTGTTCGCTGAGCTGACATATTCCTAAATGGCTAAAGTCTTGCGGATCAGCTCGTCTCCCGCTTCGATGGAGTTCAGCCCAGCCTGGTGTGCGGCCACCGCGCAGGCTCCTCTGTAGTTGGTCTCGCGCAGTTTTTCGCTGAGTCCTTCGGCGTTGTCGCGGGTGCGCAGACGGATCGGCTCCAGCGCCGGGGTGTTGTGCTCCGAGCCGAAAGTGACGATGAATCCCTCGTCCTGGAGGTAGCCTGAATATTCCTCAAGCACGGCCGTCGTGTTGCGGGTCGTGATGAATTCCACGGACTTGATCCCGCGCTTTTTCAGCGTGTCGGCGGCTTTTTGCAGGTCGCCCTCGAAGTCGGTGAAGTTGCCTTTCGCGTCGTCCGCGAGGAACGGGTAGGTCGGGATTCCGCCCGCTGCCTTGATGATTTGGCAGACGGTCTCCATCGGCAGGAACGCCTTAGGATCCTCAGGCACGAAAGCCGCGCCGCCAGCCTTGAGGAGCTTGCTTCGGATCTCGTTTTCCACAGCCGCCTCGTTGTCCGGTGCGGATTTCAGTGGCTGTCCGCCGAAGATTCTCTCGTAGAGGGCGAGCCTGTCCTGGATTTTGTCGGCTTTGGCGTCAACCGCCATCCTGAGAGCCTTCGCAAGGTGACGCTCACGCACCGATCCTCTGGTCAGTTCCTTGACAATATATTTGAAATCAACGTTGAATCCGGCCTTGACCTCATCCAGATGGGCGTTCAGTTTGGCGCACATCCTTTCAACCTGGGCGTTGGACTCAGCCCGTACATCGGCGAGCATCTGAGCCTCTTTGCCGCTGAGTATCACCGGATAGGCCAGTCCCTTTCCGCTCAGGTAGGTGCGTCCCGGGTTGTTCGGGTCGTTCACTCTTAATCCGGCGGCCTGGTCCTCGCTGTTCAGGGAGATGAACTCGATGTTGAACATCGGGTAGAGATGCCTTGCGGCGCATTCGTCATTCCACTCCCTGTAGCCGTCGAGGCTGTAGAAGTCATTGATTCCCACAACTTCGACATCTTCGGCGGCGGCCATATCAAGGGCTTGTCTCACGTCTTTGAAGGCGCTGAAGGAGTACGGTGTGTGCAGATGGGCGTTAACGTCGATTATCGTTTTCATATTCATGAATATTCTTTGCTCAAAGTTAGCAATAATCCTATAAAGGTCATTCTGTAATGCGGATTTTTGAAGCCATTCGGTCAATTTTGAAATTAATTTGCTAAATTTGTAGAATATGCCACGAAATATTTTCGATAACATAAAACATCTTACAAATGGAAAAGAAACAACAAGGTAACATTTTCGCTATTGTGATCATGTTCTTCCTGTTCGCGATGATCTCATTCGTGACGGGATTCCAGAATCCGTTCGGAGTCATCGTGAAGCAGCAGTTCGCCGCTTCGAACTTTATGTCCCAGCTGGGTAACGCCGCCAACTTCATCGCCTATGCGTTCATGGGCCTGCCTGCTGGTATGATCCTGTCCAAGAAGGGCTACAAGTTCACCGCACTCGCGGCTGTGACCGTCGGATTCATCGGAGTCGGCATCACATTCCTCTCCGGAATCGCCGGAAGCTTCGCCGTCTATCTTCTCGGCGCGTTCATCTCCGGTTTCTCGATGTGTATGCTCAACACGGTTGTGAACCCTATGCTCAACACCCTCGGCGGCGGCGGCAACAAGGGTAACCAGCTCATCCAGTGGGGCGGTTCCTGCAACTCCTTGAGCGCCACGATCGTGCCTGTGCTCGTGGGCTATCTCATCGGTGACGTTACGAAGGACACCCAGATCGCCGACGCCAATCCGGCGCTCTTCATCGCGATGGGCATTTTCGCTCTGGCGTTCATCATCATCGCGGCCTCGCATATTCCTGAACCTGAGCTTGAGGCTGCTGCTGCTTCCGGAAAGACGCAGCAGCTCACCATCGGCGAGAGCGTCAAGGGAGCCCTTTCCTTCAAGCATTTCGTGCTTGGTATCATCGCCATATTCGTCTATGTGGGTGTCGAGGTAGGTATTCCTAACTTCGTGAACCTATACATGACATCCGCCGAGATCGGCATCAGCGCCGCTGTGGCTGGAACAATTGTCGGGATGTACTGGTTCCTCATGCTTTGTGGTCGTCTCGTGGGAGCTTCCGTCGGAGGGAAGGTCTCCAGCCGCGCCATGGTCAGCTTCGTGGGCACTGTCGCCATCATATTCCTTCTTCTTGGAATGTTCCTTGGTGACACGGCGACAGTCAAGTTCCCTGCGATCACCTCTCAGCTGTCATTCTCCCTCGCCGAGATTCCGATCGGAGTGATGTTCTTCATCCTCTGCGGACTCTGCACATCCGTGATGTGGGGCGCCATATTCAATCTCGCTGTCGAGGGTCTCGGCAAGTACACATCTATCGCTTCCGGCCTGTTCATGGTGATGGTTTGCGGTGGTGGTATCCTTCCTCTCATCCAAGGTGCTGTCGCTGACGCAACCAACTACCTGATGAGCTACATCGTTATCATCATCGGTGTCGCCTATATCCTTTGGTACGCCCTCTTCGGCTCTAAAGTAAAGAAAACCGCTTAATTTGAAATCCCGTCCCGGTGGGGTTCTCCACCGGGACTTATCATAGCCAAATATTATGGAACAGAATCTAGTAATAGGAATAGATGTCGGTGGACAGACCACCAAATGCGGGGTTGTTGACGCGCGCGGAACCGTGCTCGCCCAGACAGTCATCCGTTCAGACTCCTACACTACTGTCGAGCCTTACATCGAGGAACTTGCCGCGGCGCTGAAGAAGATCATCACCGATGCCGGTGCCGAAGGGCAGATCCGTGGAATCGGTGTGGGCGCTCCTAACGCCAACTACTACACCGGTGAAGTCGAGAATGCCGTTAACCTTTCTTGGGGAAGAGCTGGTTCGATTCCTTTCGCCAAGATGCTTACCGAAGCGATGGGCGGCATCCCTGTGACCCTAACCAACGACGCCAACGCCGCCGCGATGGGTGAGATGACCTACGGTGCCGCGAGAGGTATGAAGAATTTCATCATGATCACCCTCGGAACCGGTGTCGGCAGCGGAATAGTCATCAACGGTGAGATGGTCTATGGTCACGACGGATTCGCCGGCGAGCTTGGCCATACCACGATCGTCCGCCACAACGGCCGTCATTGCAACTGCGGAAGAAACGGTTGCCTTGAGACCTACTGCTCAGCGATCGGAGTCGCCAAAACCGCCCGCGAGTGGCTGGATATGAGCGATCAGCCATCGGCCCTCCGCAGCCTTGACAGCATCTCCTCAAAGGATGTCTATGAGGCCGCCAAGGAAGGCGATGCCCTTGCCATCAGGATCTTTGAATATACCGGAACCCTCCTCGGCCAGGCTTTCGCCGACTTCATCGCGTTCTCCTCTCCTGAGGCCATCGTTCTCTTCGGCGGTCTCGCCAGAAGCAAGGAGTTCCTCACCGAGCCGATCCTCCGTTCGATGAACGACAACGTCCTCCCTCTCTGGAAGAACAAGGTCCAGCTCGTATATTCCCAGCTCAAGGAGTCCGACGCCGCCATCCTCGGCGCCTCCGCCCTCGCCTGGGAACGTTAGGCCTCCCCGATGCCGCGTTTGGCTTGGTCTTGAAGCCTTGCCGGATGCCGTCGCCAGAGCGAGCCTCCCTCCAGCCGTGGAGCGCAAACTCTTGTAACTGAATATACTGACGCACCCTCCTTGTGCCTGACATAGGGCTGAGGAGGGTGCGTCATTTTGTTGATCTTCAGTTGCTTGGTCTCCACGGAAATACCGTGCGGCCGGCCTTTCGGCGGAAGAATGCGGTATTCTACACTTTTCTGTCAAGAATCTCCTTGTGGAACGGGCCGACACACTTGCTAAATTCGCAACATGAGTTGCGCGAAGATTCTTTTGCTCTTATTAATGGCTTGCGAGAACTGGCTCAAGTGCCACTCTGCAAATTTATTTGCTCTTTTATAAATTACTCTTGCTTTTCCGTGTAATGTATTATAAATTTGTGATATAGTATTGTATATGATCCTATGACCTAGTGGCCGGACAGTACTGTAGGCGTGACTAGCGATTGACTCAACATAGGAGACTGACCTCTGAAATCATAGAAGCAGTATTGCCTATGATTATTCTTAACGATTGGGGATCAATTCTTTTTTTGTAAAACTTTGGACAAAGACTTTTTATGAACAAACAACTTCTTTTTTGTGTTTTGTCTCTTCTCGCCGTTCTCTCTGTCAGTTGTAATAAATCTGATGGAGAATCTACTATCTATGGCAAAAGCTGGGAAGAAAAATGGATTGTTGCATCAAAGACAATCACCGCTACAGGAGCCAATGGGCCTGAGACATGCTATTGGATAAAGGTTGACAGCAACCCTGTCTGGCAAATTAGTCATAGCCAGATAGATGGCTTCAACTATGAAAGTGGCTACGAGTACGAACTGCTTGTTAATGCGCAAGAAATACTTGATCCTCCTCAGGATGCGTCTTCCTGTGATTATACGCTTCTCTCTGTTGTGTCAAAAATATTAAAAGACTCTGATGTCCCGCTTTGACAAATACTCCATTAGAATGTATGTCGAATGCCGAATCTTTTCAAAATGGTTCAAGACATTTTTCTGATTCTGTTGCCATTATTGAAGGAGATATTCTCCTTTCAAAAGAGCAGACTGAAACTATTATGACAAGATCTGGAGCACACCTAAGCGTTATGGACGGTTAACGGCAGCATTAGCAAGAATCTCTTTTAGGAACGGGCCGGTGACGGAGACTGGGTTCCGGGCGAGGGCTTCGGGGGTGCCTTGGGCGACGATCTGGCCACCGCGACGGCCACCGTCGGGACCGAGGTCGAAGAGGTAGTCCACACTCTTGAGGACATCCAGGTTATGCTCGATGATGATCACCGTGTTACCTTGATCGACAAGCTGCTGCAAAACGTTGAGCAGTACCTTGATGTCCTCGAAGTGAAGGCCGGTCGTCGGCTCGTCAAGGATGTACAGGGTGTTGCCGGTCGCCTTTCTGAACAGCTCCGCAGCCAGTTTCATCCTCTGGCTCTCACCTCCGGAAAGCGTCACGGCAGACTGGCCAAGATGCACATAGCCGAGACCTACATCGACCAACGCTTTCAGTTTCTGGGCGATGGCCGGGATCGGCTTGAAGAACTCGTAGGCCTCGCTGATCGGCATCTCAAGCACATCGTTGATGTTTTTACCTTTGTAGTGCACGGCCAACGTGTCCTCCTTGTATCTCTTGCCCCTGCATTCGTCGCAGACCACATTCACGGACGGCAGGAAGTTCATCTCGATGACCTTGATTCCGGCTCCCTTGCAGGCCTCGCAGCGTCCACCAGCCACGTTGAACGAAAACCGGCCGGCCTTGAACCCGCGTACCTTTGCGTCCGGAGTGTCGGCGAACAGGTTGCGGATGTCGTTGAACACACCCGTGAACGTCGCCGGATTGGATCTCGGCGAACGTCCGATCGGGCTCTGGTCGATCTCTATCAGCTTGTCGATGTTCTCCACACCTTCAATCGAGTCGTATGCCAAAGGACGCAGCTTAGCCCTGTAGAACTTGTTTTTGAGAATAGGCATCAGGGTCTCGTTGATGAGCGTTGACTTGCCGCTGCCACTGACTCCGCTGATCCCGATGAAGCATCCCAGCGGAAAATCCACGCTGACATTCTTCAGATTGTTGCCTCTTGCGCCCTTGATGCTCAGGTACTTGCCGCTACCAGTGCGGCGCGTGGACGGAATCTCAATCGAATCCTTTCCCTGAAGGTAATCCAGGGTCTTTGACTTTCCGAATATGCAGTGTCCGGCGGTTTCCTTGTCCAGCGAGGCCGGAATCTTTCCCTTGTCCGATGAATATTCCATCAGCGCTTTCAGGGGAGCGTTCAGGCATATTCTTCCGCCTTTGTCGCCGGCGCCAGGGCCGACATCCACCAGCCAGTCGGCGTTCATCATCGTTTCGTAGTCGTGCTCGACCACCATCACGGAGTTGCCCTCGTCCCTGAGTTCCTTCAACGAGTTGATTAACTTTCTGTTGTCTCTCTGATGAAGTCCGATGGACGGCTCATCCAGAATGTAAAGCACGTTGACAAGCTTCGACCCGATCTGGGTGGCGAGCCTGATTCTCTGACCCTCACCACCGGAAAGCGAGGCCGTAGGACGGTCGAGTGACAGGTAGTCAAGACCTACGTCCAGCATGAACTGAACCCTTTCATTGAGTTCCTTGAGGATGTCTCTGGCGATGTTGTTCTCCCTGACATTCAGTTTCTCCGGCAGAGACGCGAACCAAGCTTTGAGCTCGGTCATCTCCATCGCAGCCACCTCGGCGATGGTCTTCCCGTCAATCCTGAAGCACAGGGCATTCTCGTTGAGGCGGGTTCCGTGGCAGACCGGGCAGACGATCTTCTCGTCGATGTCCTCCACGATTCCGTCGAACGAAACCATCTCTGACAGACTTCCTTCGCCCACGCGGAACAGCTCGTCGCTTCCGAATATGATGTGCGAGATGGCCTCGTCCGGAACCGAGTCGATAGGATCGTACAGAGAGAAGTTGTATTTCCGTGCGATAGAGCGGATTATGTCATATTTCTTAGTCTCGCGCATCTTTCCCAGCGGAACTATTCCACCGTCCGCTATCGAGACGGACCGGTCGGGAATGATCGTGTCCATATTCACATCCACTATCATCCCAAGTCCTTTGCAGTGAGGACAGTAACCTTCCGGAGAGTTGAATGAGAAAGAGTGTGGCGCGGGTTCCTGTAGGGATATTCCTGAATCAGGATCGACAAGATGTTTGGAGAAATGGCGGAGTCTGTCAGAGCCGAACTCCAGCAGAGCCACCGAGCCTTTGCCAAGATTCAGAGCTGACATAACGGAGTCCCGTACCCGCTTCTCATCGCCCTCTGACGGCTTGAGCTTGTCCACGACCAGTTCGATGAAGTGGCTCTTGTAGCGGTCCAGAGCCTCGACCTCGTTCAGTGGCAGGATATTCCCGTCCACCCTGACATCGGTGTAGCCGCGCTTGCGGAGCTGGTCGAACAGTTCGCGGTAATGTCCCTTGCGGCCCACGACCAGCGGAGCGAGCAGATAGCACTTCTTCCCCTTATATTCATCCATTATCAGGTCCACGATCTGCGCGTCGGTGTAGCGGACCATCTCCTTCCCCGTGACCGGTGAATATGCCCTCGAGGCCCTCGCGTAGAGAAGTCGGAGGAAATCGAATATCTCGGTGATGGTCCCCACGGTCGAGCGGGGGTTGTTCCCGGTGGTCTTCTGCTCGATCGCGATGATCGGACTCAACCCCGTGATGCTCTCGACCTCAGGCTTTTCCAACACTCCCATAAAGTGTTTTGCGTAAGGCGAAAGCGTGTCAAGGTACCGTCTCTGCCCCTCGGCGTAGATCGTGTCGAACGCCAGCGAGGACTTTCCGCTTCCGCTAAGCCCCGTCACCACCACAAACTCCCCCCTCGGGATGTCCACATTCACCCCCCTGAGGTTATGCGCCTCCGCCCCCCTGATCTCGATATATTCTTTCTTGCTCATCATTTCCTCTTTATTCCGCAAATTTAACGAATATTCAGTAAATTTGTAGTCAAGAGTAAACAAGACATTCAATGAGTCAGGATCATCAACTAAACATCAAGACATTTATATTCAATTCTTTTCGTGAGAATTGCTACTTGCTTTGGGATGCGGTTGGGAATTGTGTGATTGTGGATCCGGGGTGCTACTGGCCGGAGGAGTTCGCCAGGCTTCGGGAATTCATAGCGGCAGAGGGGTTGACTCCTAAGGCGGTGTGGCTGACGCACGGGCATTTTGACCATGTTCACGGAGTGCTGAAGGTTGTGGGGGAATATTCAGTGCCGGTTCTGATGTCGCCGGATGACAAGATCGTGCTGGACAACAACCAGGCCGCGGTGAGGGATTTCGGGCTGCTGGCTCCGGACTCATCTCAGATCCAGACAGTTGACATCAGTGACGGCGAGGTGCTGGACACGCTTCAGGGCGCGCCGTTCAAGGTTATCACCACGCCGGGTCACACGCCGGGATGCGTCTGCTACTACTGCGAGGCGGACAAGGTTCTGCTCAGCGGTGACACTCTCTTTGCCGGAGCGATAGGCCGTACAGACCATCTTGGAGGGGATTATGACAGGGAGATCATCAGTATTATGGACAAATTGATGGGCTTGCCGGGCGATGTGGATGTGCTTCCGGGACACGGGCATCGCACCACCATCGCCAATGAGAGGACCCAGAATCCGTTTCTCCAGCCGTTCAACGAGCCGGAAGAGGACATTGACTGGGACGGGGACGGTATAGAGATAGACTCCATCGGTCGCTGAGCCTGTCGAAGCGACTGAAAAAACATAAAAGAACATATTACGATGCACATAGGAATAGCAGGCAACATAGGCAGCGGCAAGACCACCCTGACGAGAATGCTCTCCGCCCATTACGGATGGACACCGAAGTACGAGTCGGTGACCTATAACCCTTATCTGGAGGACTACTACAAGGACATCCCCCGCTGGTCGTACAATCTTGAGACTTACTTCCTTGCCCAGAGATTCAAGGACGTGCTGGAGATCGCGCGGAGCCGGGAGGTCATCATCCAGGACAGGACGCTTTTTGAGGGCGTGCACATCTTCGTGGCCAACAATTACGCGATGGGCAACCTCAGCAAGCGCGACTACGAGACCTACATGGACCTCTACAACGTGATGGCGGCGACGGTGCGCAAGCCGGATCTGCTGATCTACCTCAAATCATCGGTACCTCACCTCGTGGCGCAGATCCAGAAACGCGGCCGCGACTACGAGCAGACCATGAGCCTTGAATATCTCAGCGGCCTGAATGACCGTTACGACAAGTGGATCAATGAATATGACGGCAAGGTCCTGACAATTGAGGCTGACGATCTCGACTTCGAGAACCGCCCCGAGGACTTCGCCTCCATCACCGACCGCATCGATGCCGAACTCTACGGCCTTTTCCCGTTGGAGAAGTAGCATCCCTCTTGTCAGGATGCCGCACCTCTCCTCACTCCTTCACCACGTTCACGTGTCCGTGGAGCTGTAGTACTTGAAAATTAATTATTTCGCAGAGTGTCCTCCTGCCCGCTGCGTGTAGGAGGAGGTGCTGAAAACATCTTGAATATTAGCAACTTGCCCTCCACGGCCTTCTCGTCGGTCACTGTGTTTGTCACCGGTCACAGAGTTGTCACCGGCCGTTGATCCTTTTCCGGTCACTGCTCCTGCGGTCACTGCTCCTGTGGTCACTGCTCCTGCGGCACTGCTCCTGCGGCACTGCTCCTGCGGCACTGCTCCTGCGGCACTGCTCCTGTGGTCACTGTTCCTTTTATTTCAGCCTATATTCTCGTTTGGTCACTGCTCCTGCGGCCACTGCTCCTGCGGCACTGCTCCTGCGGCACTGCTCCTGCGGTCACTGTTCCTGCGGTCACTGCTCCTGCGGCCACTGCTCCTGCGGTTGCTGTTCCTGCGGTCACAGAGCTTGTCGAAGAGACAGTCTCCCCCTCCACACTGCCTTAAAAGTCCCGGCGAGAGCTGAAAAGTCTGTACCCCTATACAGGGGCGGTAACGAATTTTCAATCCTCACTGGGGGTACTTTTACTTTTAAGACAGTCTACCCCATTTGATTTTACAATAGTTACGCGGTTTTTTTGATTAAGAAACGAGAATATAGGCTGAAATAAACGATTAGATGATGCGGGGTATTTTTTGAAGGTTGCGCATACTGATCTGCATAAGGTGCATGAGGCCAAGGAATCAGGTGTTTGTCTTCGGTTGATTGGCTCTGAAGAAATAAGGCTATCTGCTTGCTAAATAATACATTACGCACCACTCCTTGACATTCAGGGAGTGGTGCATAATGTGCTTATTGCCAGACTGTAAAGGTCTTGGCTTCAGTGTTTTCAGACCAAAGACAAATGATTAAAGTACATGCGGACAATGACTTACGAATCACCGCCTCCGAATGCAGAGAGGATAGATGTTGGGGAGAATGTAGAGCCGTCGGAAGTAAATGCACCCATGCTGTATGCTCCCCAGTTGCGGTCAGATTTTTCGTAGATGGATGGCTTCCACTTGCCGTCAACCTGAGGCTCCCAGTAGAACACACCGGCGCAGACGGACAGGGACTTAACCGAGCTCATAAATTCGGTTATGCACTGTGTAGAGACCGCAAGGTCAGAGGCTGTGTCCCTCACGCCGATCTCGCAGACCATCACCTTGCAGCCATATTTCGCAGCCAATGTCTTGATGTTCAGGATGGCGGAGGAGTTCATGGCCTTCCATGTCATCCCGGAATTGGTCATCGGATAGTGCGAAAGGCCGATCATGTCGAACTTGCCGCCAGCGGCTTTGAGTTTGTCAAAGAACCAGGTGTTGTCCTGGTAGGCGTTGTCGATGTGGACGATCACCTTGGCGGCAGGGAAAACCGACTTGACGGCATCGTAGCCTGCGTTTGACAGGGCGGCATAGTTTGACCAGCCGCCTGCAATCTCGCCCTTGTCGTTGTAAAGCCGTCCGGTCTCCCAGAGCATTCCCGGTCGGGTCTCGTTGCCGACCTGCACCCAAAGCGGAGTCACTCCAGCGGATTTCAGTGCGGAAAGGACATCTTTGGTGTGTTCGGCGACCTTGGCGGAGAGTCCTTTCAGGTCAAAACTGACCCAATCGGCAGGTGTCTTCTGACGGCTCGGATCAGCGAAGAAGTCACTGTAATGGAAATCTATCATCACCGACATCCCCGCCTCGGCGGCCCGTTTCGCCATCCTCACGACATCATCCTTGCCGCTCCATCCGTTCGGATCCTCAGGCTTCACCCAGACACGAAGGCGTATGGCGTTGATCCCGGCGGCCTTAAGCACCGGATAAAGCCCGGCATTGCCCTTGGAGTCCTTGAAAGCCGTTCCGCTTATCCGGGAAGGATTGTGGGTCATATCATACTCCATTTCCGAAGCCCAGCTGACATCCGCACCCCGTGCGAACGCCACTTCGTCCACAGAAGGCGCATCCGGTTCGTCTTTCTGAT
>OCLD01000065.1_pt1 | contig 25902 bp, 19 predicted proteins | sample 1495911 | NCBI WGS metagenome assembly OCLD01 (sample SAMN03418271, study PRJEB22391) | human gut metagenome | biome: human-gut; feature: organic feature; material: feces | host: Homo sapiens | place: Tanzania | collected 2013-01
CCAGATAAGTCACCAAAAACACAGCCAGCGGACTCAACGCCAGCCAGCCGTTCATCCTTCGTGTAAGTTCGTTCTTTTTCATAATCATAGTTTTTGAGCTGAACTTATATGAGTTACAGTAATTTAGGTAATCCTAACTCCTCAAGGTACTTGTTATGCTCGTCCCTCGCCTTTATGATATCCTTTTCTATCTCAGTCAATCTCTCATTAACCTTATTGAGGTCAATTATCTCTTCATCTTTAGACAAGTTAATATATCGGGAAATGTTAAGATTATAGCCGTTATCCTTGATCTCGCTTAAAGGAACTTCACGGGCGTATCTGCTGATTGTCTCCCTGTTCTTATATGCTTCTATTATGTCTTCAATGTCTTTCTCCCTCAGGAAATTCTGACGTTTCCCTTTTTCGTAATGCTCTTCTGAACTGGCGTTGATGAACAGAATCTTATCATTCTTGCGACATTTTTTCAGCACGATGACACACACTGGAATCCCTGTGGAATAGAACAGGTTTGCTGGCAGACCGATGATCGAGTCGATATAGTCTTTCTTCAGAAGTTCTTTTCTTATGAATTCTTCCTTTCCGCCACGGAACAACACACCGTGTGGCAGAATAATGGCCATCGTTCCATTGTCACTTAGGAAATGCAGACCGTGAAGCAGGAACGCGAAATCAGCGGCCGATTTCGGAGCGACACCGAAGCCACTGAAACGAAAGTCTTTTGCTGTTTCCTCTTTAGGATCCCAACGTAGGCTGAATGGAGGGTTGGCGACAATCGCGTCAAATGTCATTTTCTTGGAAGGATTTTCCTCGTTGAGAATATCCCAGTCATTGACCAATGTGTCACCGTGATGAATCTCGAATTCGGTGTCCTTGACACCGTGAAGGAGCATATTCATCCTGGCGAGGTTGTATGTCGTTATATTCTTTTCCTGACCGTATATTTTTCCTATGCCCTTCTCTCCCATTTCCCTGCGGACATTCAGCAATAGCGAGCCGGAACCACAGGCAAAGTCGAGTACCCTGTCAATCTTATTCTTCTTGCCGGTCTTTGGTTCTTGACAATCCAAGGTTACAATCTTTGACAATATCGTCGATACCATCTGCGGAGTATAGAATTCACCCGCTTTCTGTCCCGAACCTGCGGCGAACTGACCTATGAGATACTCATAGGCGTCCCCCAGATCATCATTCTCGGCGGACAGATCCGCGAGACCGTTGGAGATGGTTCTGATGACCTTGCACAAAAGAGTATTTCTCTCGGAATATCCCCGGCCTAACTTTTCCGAATTAAGGTTGATTTCAGAGAACAGACCTTTCAACGAGCTCTCAAAAGATTCTTCCTCAATATACTTGAATCCTTTCTCTATGGTGTTGAGAAGTTCCGTACTATCAGTTTTGGCCAGATCCACTATATTATCCCATAAGTATTCCGGCTTGATGACATAGTGTATCTTCCTCCTCATCTGTTCCTCGAACAATTCGACATCACGCTCGTTGTCATGATACCACACTTGCAGATATGTCTTCGCACCAAGACGCTTCATTTCATCCTCGGAGATATTCTCCGGATAGTCAGACCCAAGCTCTTTTTTCGCAGACTTGAGGTAATTCTCTGACAAGTATTTCCAGAAAAGAAACGACAGCATATAATCGCGGAAGTCATCCGCCATCATCGCTCCTCTCAAGTTGTTTGCAATATCCCATAGGGTCTTGCCTAATTTCTGCTGATTATTTGTTGCCATAATTCTCGCCTTTATCTAATTCGTTGAAGAGCTTCTCATTAAATCTGTATGTGTCCAAGAACCTGCGAACCAGTTTTGAGAAATATACTTTGTTCTCCTCCTGCATTTCCGTTGGATCGAATATGGAATAGTTACCGTGGCTCATAATATTGATCATTCTGTCATAGATAACGCCATCAGTATCATCCTTTTCCGGAGAAAGACAGACTTTAAAATCACTGAATCCATAGAATGCGGCTGTCTTTTCCATCAGATTCCTTAATATGTTGAAGTGATATGTGTAAAGGTTCCCTGTTTCCGCGGCCTTATAAAGGGTCTGTGCCATTACAATATGGTGGAAGAAGGGCGTATCCCTCATACTGATTAATGAATATCCTTCACTTGTGATGAGCTTTTTCATAAAATAGGCGTTCGCCGATCCTAACTCATTGCACATCACATTATAAAATAGGCCGTGATGGGTTGATATGATTGTATTGATGTTATTGTCTTCTCTTTTTATAATTTGAGCCAAGTGCGCACTGATCGCAATGGCGTGGTTGTCATCCAATGAAGACACAGGGTCGTCTATGTATAAATATTTTACCCAATTGTATCTTTCATTTCCATCTATAGCCATCTGCGCAATCGCTAAAAAGAAACACCAGATAAAAAGCGTCTCTTCGCCACGTGATATCTTTATGTTCTCAACAACTTTTCTATTCCCGGTTGTCTCATCTACTTTCTTTTCTGTTCTTGCAAACGAAATTCTCTGCCTCGGATGTTTCTCATCTTTTGGGAGGATTTTGAAGTCAAAATCCACATACCTATGTAAGAACGGACGGATTTGATTGTCAATGTCGGCACCATCCAGGCCATCGAAGAAATGAGATGAGTCATTTATGACAAGGTATCGGTCCTTGTCGTTGTCCAAATCATTGTCCCATGTGAACAAATCTTCGGTGTAGGCATTGAAATACAATGTATCTCCTTTCCCTGTCGTAGCCTTTAAGTAGTCTTTGAATGACATGGACAGGCGAGTCTTTCCGACTCCGTTATGCGCGAAGATTATGTTGTACTTCTTCTCCGATGATCTGAGATAGCTTACGATGTCTCCAATGTCTGAATAGATCGTTGTCTCAATTTGTTTTGCCATAATTCATTATAGTTTAGGAAATAGTTGTTGCATAAGACCTTTTTTATGAAGTTCCAATGCTGTTATTTTGTCTTCGTATGATTTAATCTCATCATTGATTGATGATAAGCTGCGTGCGATTTTTTCTTGCTCGTTTATCGATGATGGGAAACGTATTTTTGTATGACTAATAGCTGTTTTTGATATAGATAATACTTTTATTCCTTGCATAATTTGTGTTAATTGCTCTCTATATGAATTTGAGTTCATATAAAAGCCAAGATAACCACTTGCAAACATTTTGTTCGGCCTAATAGCAATAGTATGAAGACCTGGAACGATTATTTCTCCTGCAAGCCCAATGAGTTCTGTACACTTTCCGACAGTCTCATCTTCTGCTGTATCTGCAATAATTACATCTCCATTTACCAGCCTCACTTTATGATATCTTTCAATATCTTGCACGTCAGAAATGAAAGGTAACCGTTCATTTTGAACATTCAAGCATTCTCTGAATTTGATCAACACATCACCATAGTGTATATTTTGCACAGAACCATTTTCATTATTAAGATTGGCTCTGGACAGAGTATTATTGGGGATAAAAGTAAAGATGTCACTGAATGCGTGTTCTTCCCATTCACCATCGTTCTTAAACTCAGAAAAGCGAACGGTCGGAACGGTTTTCCCTTTGGCAGGGAAGAGACGTTGTATCAAGCCACGTTTATGCACTTTTAATTGTTGGAGCTTACTATTTGTCGCCTCAATCTGTTTGTCAATGGATGAGAAGCACTCTGCGATTTTGCGCTGTTCAGACAATGATGCTGGATATGGAATAACGAGTTTCTTGAAAGCGTCCATATTAACGGACAATAATCCGCCTGTATTAGTGTTTTGCTTGCACCACTCGTCAATGATGAACATAAAGTAGTGAAAGTATAGCATATCTATTCTATTATCAAACGATTTACGTTTTGATAAAAACGTAAATTGTTGATTCGCAAGCGAATCAACAATTATCAGCGCGTGCTCGCCGATGGTCGCAGTTGTGGCGACTATAATAGAATATGTCGGAAACAATCCTGCGCTTTTCACAGCGCCTGGAGTTATGTGTTGGATAGAGTCCGAGAGAATATGCCCGTTTTTTCTGATGTCTTCCATCCTGAACCAAGGAATAGTGCCATCAGTCCAAAAATCCGGATTTGACTTGGATGGTGTGTAGCCATTTTTGATTTCAAAAATGCTCTCCATAGAATCCATCGCCCACTCCTCATCGTTCAGAAACTCAGGGAAGCGGAGCAAAGGCGTATGTTTATTGCTGTCAGCCATTTCAAATCTTCGTTACGGATCAGTTCTTCTCGTATGCGGAAAGCCCGGAAATTTTTTGACCTCCTGTGATGTGCTTCAGCAGGGGAATTAAGTCCGACATTATCGCAGCCTCCTTTCTTGTCCGGTCTTTCCATCCTAATCCCAAAGGCTCGATAAGTTCGCTGAGTTTTTCGCCATCGAAAATCCTACGCTCCACAATTCCGTCCACAAAGTTTTGCAATGAAGCCGCGCTCAATCCGTGCTTGTCAGCGATCGCTATTATTTCCTCGGTGAATTTCTTTTCCTTGAAAATTTCATAGCCATCCTTTATCTCTTGCTCTGTCTTTCCCTTGACACCATCAAGACTGTCGATGTAAGCGATGATATCCTCCCTCTCATCGAGAAGATTAGAACTGGAACTTACCAAACCGATAAGTTGTTCCTTGGTCATCTTCGTTTTCAATGGAGTTCCGGCATATCGTGCAATCAATTCCATTATGTAGTCATAGTCTATCAATGAAGATGCGAAGAGGACAAACTCAAAGTCAAGATCCTCGACCTCTGGAGAAACTGATTCCGATCTTCTTTCCCTCTTCTTCTTTAAACTGCAGGCCAAATCCAGATATGCGCCCCTGAAGGCTCTAAGGTCATCATCCGTAAACCCGTAACTTGCCTGAGGATCCGAAAATATATTCGAACCCTCTTCGTTTGGACTGATTGCATCGGTATATTGATCCAACTGCGTCTTGTAACGCTGAACTTCCTTAAAATAGTTTACAAAGCCGGCCTTCGCTTCATCGCCTTTCAGATTGGCTACTTCTGAAGCCTTGAATTCAAGACCGTGAGACCTCATATACTGACGCAGATTCACCACTGCATCTTTGTATTTCTTGTTTATGCTTTCCACAGGCTCGACAAGCCATATCTGTCGTGCTCTGTCAGCATCCTTTTTGCCTGAAAAGAGAGCGATGGCAGCATCTACCGCGTTCTGCTGTCCCCTGAAATCCAGTATGTTTCCATACGGCTTGGTGTCATTCAGAATGCGGTTGGTGCGAGAAAAAGCCTGAATCAAACCGTGGTATTTCAGGTTCTTGTCCACATACAATGTGTTCAGATACTTGGAATCAAAACCTGTCAGCAACATATCAACCACAATGGTTATGTCAATCTTGTTCTTGTGAGCATAATCCTTGTTGCTGTACTTCTGGTTTTTGATGCGCTGCTGGACATCCTGATAATACGCATCGAATTCATTCACGCTATGATTCGTGCCATATTGCTCGTTATAACGGTCTATGATCGACTTCAGGGCCTCCTTCTTCTTGTCAGGATCAACTTCATTGTCCATACGCTCTTGATTCAGGTCTTCCTGAATCTGCATGATGTCCTTGTCGCCCTCGGCCGGAGGTGAGAAGACACAGGCTACATTCAAAGGCTCTGTCTCTTCATTATCATTTTGTGCCGCTTTCAATAAGTGGTAATATTCAATGGCATCATTGATGGATGCTGTGGCGAAAATCGCGTTGAACCGGCAATTGCTTGTTGCTGAGCGGTGTTTTTTTATGATCGCCTCTACTACAGCACGCTTGCGGGTGTTTTCGTTATTGAAAGCATTGTTATCATCCGGCTTGAAATAGTCGATGTGAAAGCGAAGCACATTCCGGTCTTCTATGGCGTTTGTAATCGTGTACGAGTGCAACTCCTTTTGGAAAACATCATTGGTGGTTTTGTACTGGGCCTGCTCTCCTGTCGCTTGTATATAAGTTGCATTCTCCTCAAAAATAGGTGTTCCCGTAAACCCGAACAACTGAGCCTTCGGAAAGAACTCCTTGATTGCCTTATGGTTTTCTCCGAACTGCGAGCGATGGCATTCATCGAATATGAAAACGACCCGCTTGTCCTTCAAAGGCAGCAAACGTTCTTGATAGTTATTCCTGTTATTCGGGTCCAACGCGATTCCTAGTTTCTGGATTGTGGTGACGATGATCTTGTCAGCATAGTCCTCCGACAACATTCTTCTCACAAGGTTTTCCGTGTTGGTGTTCTCTTCCACACAGCCATCCTGGAATTTGTTGAATTCCTCGCGGGTCTGCTTGTCAAGATCCTTCCTGTCCACAACAAACATACACTTCGCGATTTCAGGATTGTCCTTGAGGAGAGTCGCCGCCTTGAATGATGTCAGAGTCTTGCCACTGCCTGTCGTATGCCAGATGTAGCCATTACCACGATTCTCGTTTATGCAGTCTATGATGGCATTGACAGCATATATCTGGTACGGACGCATTATGAGCAGCTTTTGTTCACTGGCGACCAGAACCATATATTGGCTGATCATTCTCCCAAGCCTGCACTTTGTCAAGACCTCATCGGAGAAGTCCTCCAGATCGGAAATTTTGTTATTCTCCTTGTCAGCCCACTGATATACAGGCAGGAACTGTTCTTCAGCGTTGAAGTTGAAATGCTGGTTGTTGTTATTTGTGAAATAGTATGTCCTGCTTTGATTACTCACAATGAACAACTGCATAAAGCATAGCAGCGAGTTCGTGTAGCCATTACCTGCGTCATTCTTGTAATCCACAATCTGCTGCATAGCTCGCCTAGGGCTTACATCCAGTGTTTTAAGCTCGACTTGAACAATTGGCAAACCGTTTATCAGGATGATCACATCGTAGCGTTGAAAACTGTTACGGGTGTTCATACGAAGTTGGTGGATGACTTCGTACTCGTTCCGGCACCAGTCCTTGATGTTCACAAGCGTGTATTGAAGAGGAGTACCATCCTGCCTGATGAAGGTGTTGCGCTCTCTCAATCGCTTTGATGATGAAAACACATCCGCATCCGTTATCTCCTCCAGAAGTCGCCCGAATTCAGCATCCGTAAGGTGGACTCTGTTCAGTTGCTCGAACTTTGTCCGGAAGTTTTGCTCCATCGTTACACGGTCGCAGATATCCGGACGAAAAGAATACTTCAAGTCTTGTAACTTCTTGATGAAATTATCTTCTATTTGTCTCTCTCTTAGCATAATGGAATAGAACTATGATACTTGTCAATTGTTGGACTCCATATTCAATATTATCTTTATGAGAGCAACTTGCCCTCATTCTTACAAAGGTAAAAAATTATGTTTAATAAACTTGCCTTTAACTATCCGAAATATTCGCAAGTTTTGTGTACATTTGCCGTAAATCAAATATAGATCGCTATGAACAACAGGATTCTGACGTTTGGGGCGTTGGCGGGAACGCTTGCCCTTGGGATGATCTCTTGCTCCGAGAGGGAGACTGAGGTCGCCACTTTTGCCAACACTTACGAGCAGACGCTCGCGCAGAGTGACTCCGCCTCGGTGCAGATAGTTCATTCTGTCGAGTACTACAAGAGCTTCGAGGGCGGTAACGCTTTGAAGAAGAAGATCAACAACTCTATCGTAAAGGCTTGTTTCGGAGAGAGAAAAGACGGTTTTTCGGTGGAGGAGGCTTCCGATGCCGTGTCGGACACGTTGATGGCCAACTACCAGAGGGAGGCGGGAAGTGTCTACGACGATGCTGTCGCCTACGCCAAGGAGAATGGATTAGACTATGACTATAACTATAACGCGGCGATGACCTGCAACTGGTACTACACCGTTCAGGGAAAGTTCGCGGAAGGGTTCATGGATCTCCAGACCTACCAGGTGTACAGCGAGGACTACCTTGGCGGAGCCCACGGAATGCATTATCTGATTCCGAACATCATCAACCTGAAGACTGGCGAGATCGTGACGGAAAACGAATTGTTCAAGCCTGGCTATGTCGCTCCGGTAACGGAATTGATCAAGTCCAAGCTTGCGTTGGACAGGGGAGTTGAAGACATTAATGAAAGTGTGATGTTCAGTGAAGGCCTGGTTCCTAATGGACATTGCGGTGTGTCAGGCGCGGGAGTGACTTGGTACTACCAGCCTTACGAGATCGCGAGCTACGCTGAAGGCATCATTGAGGTTACGGTCTTCTGGATTGACTTGAAACCGTATCTCAATCCTGAATTCGTGAAGTTCTAGACGGTCTCCAGCTCGGCCAGATTGCCGGCGATCCAGACAGTGTCACCGGCCTGGAACCTGAAATCGGGTTCCGGGTTGGTGATGAATTCTGAACCCCTGAGCACGCTGATGACCATACAGTGATATTTCCGGAGGTTCGTGCCGCGTAGGGTCTTTCCGGTCAGGAACGATTCCTCGGTAAGTGCCTCAGGCACGATCTTGAAACTATTTCCAGAGTCCTGAATTTCCGGAGCGACGGCGCACGCCATCATATTCCTCAAGGATTCGAGTTGGGCGGATGTGCCGACGGCGAGCATCTGGTCGCCCGGGAACAGCAACACATCACCGGACGGAACGATCATATTCATTGACCCTCTGGTGATTTTGATGATGTTCGCCCCCGTTTCTGCCCTGAAAGGAATATCCTTGAGAGCCTTTCCGGCGTAGGTGGAATTCTGGGAGACGGTAAGCGTCTCTGTGTGAACGTCGTAGTCGGCGAGTTTCTGGCTGACCGATGAGGCCACAGGCTTGCTGCGCCTCTCGTTCTCCTCTCTTTCATTATAGTTGGAGAGGAAACGCATCTCCAGAGCCGAATATTTATGGATGGACCTTCGCGCGAAGAGGGTGAATATTATGCCGGCGAATAAGATGGCCAGAACCGTCCAGCCGGCAAGGTGGAAATATGACGACAGGACGGCGAGCACTATTCCGACTGCGAGGAATGAGCGGGCGAAGATCAGCCCCATGAGTGGCCAGATGTTGCTTGGTTTCTCTTTCAATAGTTTAGGCGCGGACTTGCTGATGGAGCCGGAATGGACTCCGAGACCGAACAGGAAAGGAATCATCACGGCAAGGGTTATTCCCACTTCGATTACCTTATGAATAGTGGAACTCAAATCCGGCAGGAGTTTCTCTACCGCAGGTCTGAGATAAAGCTTTGATCCGATGTAGATCGCTATCAGTATCACACCGTAAAGGACAATGCGTGTGAAATATGCATTCAGTAAGGTTTCCCATTCGTTGTGTTCGGCGGCGGTCTGTTTGCCGGAGTCGTTCATCTGGCCGAGCCTGCTGATCCAAGTGGCTGGCAACTTATTGTTTAACAGATTATAGCACGGATCCGCCAGCTTAATCATAAAAGGTGTCGTGAATGTTGTGATGACGGAAACAGCGATGATCACAGGGTAGATGAAGTCCCTCATCACGCCCAGCGTGCAGCCGACTCCGGCGATGATGAATCCGAACTCTCCGAGCTGCGCGAGGCTGAACCCAGTGTGCACGGCATTGTCCAAACCCTTGCCGGTCAGGATTATACCAGCTCCTGCGAAAATGATGTGGCTGATTATGACGATCACGGAGAGCAGAAGGATCATGGCCCAGTGCTCGGCGATCACTGACGGAGCGACCATCATTCCGACGGAGACAAAGAATATGGCTCCGAAAAGGTTCTTGATAGGCTCAACGATATGGTCGATGTGTTCGCTTTCAGAGGTTTCGGCGAGGATGGATCCCATGACGAAGGCTCCGAGAGCGGACGAGAAACCGACCGATGTGGCCAATGCGACCATTCCGAAGCAGAGGCCGATGCTGACAATAAGGAGAATCTCGTCGTTGAGATATTCCTTGGCCTTTTTCAGCAGGGTCGGAATGACGTAGATTCCCACGAGGAACCACAGGATCAGGAAGAAGACGAGTTTGGCGATGTTCATTATCAGCTCCTTGCCGGCGAAGGACTGCGAGACCGCCATTGTTGAGAGCAGCACCATCAACAGTATCGCTATCAGATCCTCGACGACCAGCGTTCCGAACACGACTCCGGCGTATGGCTTGTTCTTAAGGCCAAGGTCATCGTAGGATTTCAGCACGACCATCGTGGAGGACATCGACAGCAAACCGCCGAGGAAAACGCTTTCCATAAAGCTCCAGGACAAAGCCTGAGCCGTCACGAAACCGATGATGAAGACCCCGACGAATTTCACGGCCGCCATGACGATGGCGCTTCCGCCGACCTTGAGTAATTTCTTGAAACTGAATTCAAGGCCAAGACCGAACATAAGGAATATTATGCCGATTTCCGACCATTGGTGCACGGTTGCCTCGCTGGATATTCCAGGAAAGAAGCTGACATTCGGGCCGATCAGAAAACCAGCGAGGATATAGCCGATGATAAGAGGCTGTTTGAGAGCCTTTGAAATTATCGTGAAAACTCCCGCCGAGATCAGAATCACGGCGAGGTCACGGACTATATTCATTTCTTCTGACATTGCTCGTTATCTTATTCCCAAATAATAACTTCATCGGCGGCAATTTATTTTTCCCGCGGATAAGATGACAAATTTACTGAATAGATTGGCTTTTTATCCAAATATTCACGTTTTTTCCGTAAGTTTGCCGTCCGAAACTGAGAGTGATGACCAGACCGTGGCTTAAATTAGTCAAGAGATTCGCAGAGTTTTCCGCGTCGAGCCTTTTGGGAACGATTGTGGACACGGTTGTGCTTTGGGTCTTCTCCAAATGGGTTTTCAGCACGTATTTCGGCCAGTACATCATCTCTCCGGCTATCTCGTTCGAGTGCGCGGCCGTGACCAATTTCGCTGTGGCATATTTCTTTATCTGGAAAGACAGGGTGTCATGTCGGAGCAGAAGGTCGTTCTTCCGACATCTTGGAGGCTACAATCTTTCCTGCATCGGAGCGTTTATGGTCAAGATGGCTTTCCTGCTTCTGATCCAGAGGATGTTCCGCTGGAATGTCGTGTGGTGTAACCTTCTGGCGCTGTGCGTGTCAGGTGGGCTTAACTTCTTTATGAGTGAGAGAGTTGTCTTCCGCAAGAAAAAGGCCTTGCCGTCTCACGATATCGAGTTTGAGGATTAGCCTTTCCTTTTTCCGGAGAAAAGTCGTTGCGGCAGTTCCATAGCGAAGATGATACCAAGCACTATCGCGATCGCGCCTTTGACGGCGGTGAATCCGGCGGACGCGGAGAGGTAGAACTGGCTTGAGACGAGGTAGTAGGTGAACCAGAATATTCCGGCTCCAGGGACGAGTGGAAATATTCCGCATAGCAGATAGACCGTGCTCGGGCATTTGTCCGTGACGGCGGTGAAGCGGGAAAGGATGCAGACTATCGTAGTGGCAAGGATGATGGCGACTGTCGGCCCGCTGTGGCAGAACCTTGTGAGCATCAAGTAGATGACCCAGCCAATGGCTCCGATCACTCCTGCGGTGACATACTGCTTGCGTGGCGCGCCGAACAGGATCGCAAAGGCTAATGTGCCGACGAACGCGGCGAGGCATTGCCACAGGATTCCGGCGGTCTCGGGATTGACGGTCATTCCGCTGAGTTTGATCATTCCTCCGAACACCCATCCGTCCGCTATGAAGCTGATACTCACGCCGAGAGCTATGCAGATGAATCCGAGCATCGCGTCCGTGAGCCTTGTCAGCCCGGCGATGTAGTCGGAATTGGCCAGATCCCGGACTCCGTTCACGAACGGAACTCCCGGGATGAGCGGCATCACCGCTCCGATGATGATGTTGCTGAGGCTGTCGCCGAATCCTAATCTGTAGGAAGCGAGACAGAGTATTGTGGCCACGAGGGCGTTGCAGATGCCTCCAACAATTTTTGATAATGAACCGCTTACAAAGAGACAGAATACGTAGAGCAGCGCGCCTATCACGAAGTCAGCGGCGCAGTCCATAAACCCTCCGCCGAACACGGCGCAGAAACCGGCTGCACCAAAAGCAGATCCGGCGATTTGTTCCCAAGCCGGTTTGGCGGGAGCGTCCTTTATGGCTTCCAGTCGTTGCCGAGCCTCTGACAGAGTGTGTTTCCCAGCCGCTATCTCGTAACTTAACTTGTTGACATCGACTACTTTCGAGAGCTGAATTCCACGGATGGGAATGAACTCGACATTGGCGTACTTCCCGAGCGAGCCGGTTGTGAATATGCCGTTGCTGAGCACGAAAAAATGCCCGGAATCCACCCCGTAATGCGATGCGATCCGTTCCATAGTGTCCTCTACACGGGAAATCTCCGCCCCGTTCTCCAGCAGGATGTGCCCTGCGATCGAAGCGACTTCCAAAACCTCTGTCGTGTTGTCCGTCTCTATCATGACGCAAAATTACGGAAAAAACGGAAGATTATTGTAAAGCGGATATAGGAGAAGATAATTATTCCTTTTGGTGTGTTGTAGCAAAAGGTTACAGCACACTATAATTTAACTACACATACGCCCCATTATGGGAACGTGCCGTTTGATGTGCCAGAGGGATGGGTGTGGGCGACATTAGGTGAAGTAGGCACTTGGCAATCAGGCGGAACTCCTAGTCGTTCAAACAAAACATATTATGGTGGAAATATACCTTGGCTTAAAACAGGAGATTTAAATGATGGATTGATTTCGTATATTCCAGAAAGTATAACAGAGGAAGCTGTCGCAAACTCTTCTGCTAAAATTAATCCTACCGGAAGTGTGTTAATTGCAATGTATGGTGCAACAATTGGGAAATTAGGAATACTTACATTTCCTGCTACCACTAATCAAGCATGTTGCGCTTGTATCGAGTTTAATGCTATTATTCAATTGTACCTATTCTATTTCTTATTGTCTCAAAGAAATGAGTTTATCGCAAAAGGCGGTGGCGGAGCGCAACCCAATATATCAAAAGAAATAATTGTAAATACCTTTATTCCTTTACCGCCTCTTAGTGAGCAACAACGTATTGTAATGGAGATAGAGAAATGGTTTGCTCTGATTGACCAAGTAGAACATGGTAAATCGGACTTGCAAACAGTTATCAAACAAGCCAAATCCAAAATACTCGACCTCGCTATTCATGGAAAGTTAGTGCAACAAAACCCCAATGATGAGCCCGCCATCGAACTGCTCAAGCGCATAAATCTCGACTATACACCTTGTGATAACGGGCAGTATGGGAAGATTCCGCAAGGTTGGATTTTAGCAAAATTAGGTGACTTATTTGATGCAGTATCTGCCAAAAGAGTATTGAAATCAGAATGGAGAACTAAAGGTGTTCCATTTTACCGAGCAAGAGAGATTGTGAAATTGAGTGAATACAACAAAGTGAATAATGAACTTTTTATTGAAGACAAACATTATGATAAGCTAAAAAATAGGTATGGTGTTCCTGCATCTGGAGATATTATGTTGTCTGCTGTTGGTACAATTGGAAAATGTTATATTGTTAAAGAATCCGATAAGTTTTATTATAAAGATGCAAGTGTTCTTTGTTTAAAGAATCACCATAAACTAAGTTCAATGTATTTTTCTATGTTATTTTCATCTTCGTTTATTGAAGAACAAATAAAAGAGTATTCAAAAGGGACTACTGTTGATACAATAACACTTGAAAAATTAAAATCATATATTGTTCCTTTACCACCTCTGGCCGAGCAAGAACGCATTGTGCAAAAGATAGAAGAACTTTTCTCAGTTCTTGATAACATTCAAAATGCCTTAGAAGTGTAAACAAATACACTTCTAAAGGCTGATGCGACGTTACCAGTTAACCACTTTATCCACAATCTTCTGCTGTTCGCTGGCAGTGCGACGAAGATAGATACGAGTAGTTTCTATGCTTTCATGTCCCATAAGGTCGGCAAGTAGAGCAAGGTCGTTAAAGCGGTCAAGGAAATTCTTGGCAAACCGATGACGAAATGAATGAGGATAAACCACCTCCTTATTCATTCCGTATTTTTCCGCAAAGTGTTTCAGTTGCTGGGCTATGCCGCGTGTCGTAATTTGGTCTCCAAATCTGTTCAGAAATATATAGCCGGAAGCAACCCCTTTATCTTTCAGCCATTTTGTGGCTTCCATGCGTAAGTTTTTCGGAATATATAGACGACGTATTTTCCCTCCTTTGCTGTAAAGATCAAGATGTCCGATTTGTACATGTTCTGCTTTGATGTGAAGCAGTTCGCTGACACGCGCACCAGTAGCTGCCATAAACCATACAACAAAATACCACTCATCATAACCGTCAGCTTTCAGGTGCGTTTTGAGAAACTTGTAGTCTGCATCACTGATTACATTCTCCAAAAAGTTTTTCTGTTGCACTTTGACGAACTTTACCTTCAGTTTCTCTTGTTTCGTAAATTCAAGGTACTTGTTGATACCCTGTAACCGCAGATTTACCGTCTGTGGTTTGAAGTTCTCAACCAAATACCCTTTGTAGGCTAACAGGTTCTTTTTGTTCACGTCCCCATAGTGATTGAGGAAATACTGCACCGTCCACACATACGATGTAACGGTGTTCTTGGCAAGATTAGTCCTTGCCAAATGATTTTTGAATTTTGTTACCATATTACATTGAATTAGAATGAATATGGTAATAATATAATGGAACGTATCGGGCATTATCCGCAGTTGCCACATAGTTGGTCATTTGCACCTATGCAAACATTATGTTCTTTAGTTGATGGAGAAAAGCGAAATGGTATGGAACGAATAAATCTAGATGTCAAATATTTGCGTGGTGATAGTGAAGCCAAAACTTTGACATTTGGGAAATATGTTGCTGCGAATTCATTTTTGATTTTAGTAGATGGCGAAAACTCTGGTGAGGTATTCAGGACTCCTATTGATGGTTATCAAGGTAGTACATTCAAACAATTGTCTATCAACGACAATATGAATACGGATTATGTTTTACAAGTTATTAACCTACATCGTAAGATTTTACGAGAGAACAAGGTTGGTTCTGCCATTCCTCACTTGAATAAGAAACTATTCAAAGCGATTGAAGTGCCAATACCTCCTTATGGTGAGCAGAAAAGGATTGTGGAGGCAGTAAATCTTGCTTTTAAACGACTGGATGTAATAATGGAGAGCCTATAAACTCTCCATTATTGTATCTAACTTGGCAAATGCTGTATGAATAGTATCTACAATTCGCTTTTGTTCTGCCTTTGGAGGGATTGGGATAGTCAGTTTAGAATATTCCGAAATCCAATATCGTTTATGGGTATCGCCAATTAAACGTGTTGTGTTCATAAACATTGCAACATATTCTATTTCAATACCTTTTCTTACCTGCAAAATCTTCATGGCGGATGATTTTACTTTAAAAGGGAAATCTACAAATTTTGAATCTGTAGTAAAGTCGTCAAAAATAATACAAGGCAATTTTGAGTATATCCCTTTCTCTTCATTAGTATAACCTATGATGAAGGATTTCCCTGCTGTTAAAACTGGTATTGGATAGCTATCATTATAACTTGTTGAATTAACAATATATGCCGTAGGTTGCTCGTAATCTACAATGTCTTCTAACCTACATACGCCCCATCCATCTGGCAAGTTCTCATAATGCCCGTTATCACAAGGTGTAAAATCGGGATTTATGCGTGTCAAGAGTTCAATGGCTGGTTCGTCGTTAGGGTCTTGCGGCACAAGTTTACCGTGAATGGCAAGGTCAAGGATTTTGCTCTTGGTTTGCTTAATAGTTTCCTGCAGGTCGACTTTGCCTTGATCTATTTGGTCAATCAAAGCAAACCAACGCTCAAGTTCAGTCATAATACGTTTCTGTTCATTCAATGGAGGCAAGAATATCGGAATTTTATTCAGATTATCTTGAGATAATTTCGGTTGAGCTGAACCAGTAATATAATCGTCTAACTTCATAGAGTTAATTACGATTGCAACATAACTCAATATAAATTTATCAATCGTATCTAAAACATGGGCGTGATTGTTTACCCAATATTTCCCATCAGCTAAAAACGCATTATTCTTATTCCGTGAAAGTAGGTTTGCTCCATCTTCCCCTATAAGCAAAAGACACTCATCAAATAGATAGTTATCTACTTTATCAATTACTCCGGCAGCTCCATAGTAATCATAAACCTTGTTTTTTTGTTTACTACGAATAGCCAAAGAAACAGGCTTTCTTTCTCCATCCCGATTAATAAGTAATTCGCCAATATCTGTAATGCACCATCCTTCCGGCACCTTAAACGGCAAATTCTCATAATGGGGCGTATCGGAAGTTTTTGCAGACTTCTTGCTCTTTTTGATTTTTCCTTCTTTTACCAATCTTTCTTTTTCTGCCTTGATTCGTTCGAGGAGAACTGATGCAGGTTCATCGTTTGGGTCTTGCGGTACAAGTTTTCCATGTATCGCAAGGTCGAGTATCTTTTGACGTAATTTCTTTGTATCCATATAGGTTAGTCTTTGTTTAAGAACAGATTGCAGAACTCATTCAGTTGCTGTTGCATACGTTCCTGTGGAATGAGGATACGTTTGTATTCTGCTATCATTGTGGGGCTCATACTTCGGCTCATAGCATATTCCACAACAACCCGGTCTGCTTCTGGGCAGAGAATAATGCCGATAGAAGGGTTTTCGTTAGAGCGTTTCACATCTCTATCGAGTGCTTCCAGATAAAACTCCAACTGACCGAGGTCTCGCGGATGGAATTTTGTCTTTTTCAATTCCACTGCAACCAATGCCTGCAACCCGCGATGGAAGAACAGCAAGTCAGCCTTAAAAGTGGATGCGCCAATATTGAGGCGGTATTCCTGATCCATAAAGATAAAATCCTTACCAAGTTCAAGAATAAATTGCTTCATGTGTTCTACCAAGCTGTTTTTCAATTTTGATTCGCTATGCTTCTTCGGAAGATTCAGAAAATCAACAAACAACGTATCCTTGAACATTATCGGGGCATTCGGATAAGCATTGAGCAATCCTTTCGACATATTATTCTTGCTGCCCAATAAAGCCGTATATGTCTGATTGGAGATGCAACGCTGAAGTTCTCGCTTCACTAAATGTTCTTTATTGGCATAGAGTATATAAAACATCCGCTCTTCATTATTTTTGCATCGGCAAAGAATTTCCATATGATTGGTCAATGTGGTCAACTCCAAGATTTTAGGCATTTGTTCAGATGCAGTCGGAACAAATTGTGCAGTTCTTGGCTGCACAATTACAGCCTCCCATTGTTTAGGCAGACTTGCTTCTATTTGTGCAGTTTTTGGCTGCACAAATTCAGAGTTCAGATACTTTTCTACAGTTGCGCTGAATGATTCCGATGAATATTCATCATAAAACATCACCATATTGTAAATGCTTCTCCGACTATAGCCCTTAATGTCTGGACGCTGGGAACGGATATATTCAGATAACTGCGTTACAACCTTGCTTCCCCATTCCTCGCTTTTCAATTTAGCAGATACATATCCACCGACATGCCACGCTGTGTACAACAGTTCGTTATTTACGGCTCTTGAAGCACGGCCTTTATGCTGAAGAATGATGTCTATAACTTCTCCAAACTGTTGTTCCATTGATATGATTATCTTATTGTTTTCCATGCATTCAATCTTCATTTATGTTAGCGAGCAATTTTTCAAGTTCAGCTACAGCCGTACTTATCGTTTGGCTTTTATCTTTTATGTCTGCCATCAGTTCAGCCAATGAACGGTCGTCCACCTCACCACCTTGTTTCATCCATGTGATGTCGAGACTTGTCTTGTCTCTGGCAATGATCTCATCTACCGAGTATTTTCGCCAACGTCCTTGCGGATTATTTTCTGCATCGTAGGTTTCTATCCGATTGTTGTAGCAGGAAACAAAATCGTCCAAGTGATGGCGTTCCAGTTTATTTGTGGCAAGTGTGTGCTTCACATTGGTACGATAATCATAAAACCATATTTCTTTGGTAGGCTGTCCTTTACTGAAAAACAGCACATTGGCTTTCACACCTTGGGCATAGAAGATGCCTGTGGGCAAACGCAAGATAGTATGCAGATTGAAATCCTGCAACAGGCGTTTACGGATGGTTTCGCCAGCTCCGGCTTCAAAGAGTACATTATCAGGAAGCACCACGGCAGCACGACCACCTGTTTTGAGCATAAGCATCATGTGCTGAAGGAAATTCAACTGGTTGTTTTTGGTCTCCACATAGAAATCTGGTCGGTTGATGTCCACAGAACCAGCCGGACGAGTTCCAAAAGGAGGATTGGCAAGTATCACATCAACAAGAGTTGACGGTTCTTTTTCCAAAGAATCCTCACAAACAATCGGACTACGGTCTGTACCAATACCATGCAAATAGAGATTCATTGATGCGAGTGTTACTACCAAAGGCGTATTATCTACACCATGCAAGGCTTTGTCACGCAAGAAATCACGCTTTTCTTTACTTGCCGACTGACCTTTCATGTAGTCGTAGGCAGTAAGCAAGAATCCACCAGTACCGCAAGCAGGGTCGCAAACGGTTTCACCAATTTGCGGATTGATACAATCCACCATTGCCTGAATTAAAGGACGGGGAGTAAAATATTGTCCTGCACCGCTTTTCTTGTCTTGTCCGTTCTTTTCGAGAATACTCTCGTAGATAGCACCTTTCACATCACCATCCATGATGAGCCATTGCTCTTCATTAATCATAGTGATAACCTTTTTCAGATAAACTGGCTTGTCTATTTTATTCTGTGCTTTGGTATAAATAGTGCCTATTAAATTGTCCTGTTCGCTAAGCTGCTTAAGCGTTTCTTCGTATTGCTTAACCAGTTCTAATCCATCAAGGGAAATCAAATCCGCCCACTGGTAACCAACCGGAATTGCCGATTCCTCTCCGAACATTTCTACATTCTCGGCATCCATCTTCAAAAACAGAAGATAGGTGAGCTGAGTTATGTAATCGGTAAAACCGATACCTTGTCCGGCAAGAGTAGTTGCCAAATTCCATACTTTCTTGGTGAGCGATTGCTCTGTTGTGTTATTTGTTGCCATAATTTATGCTGCTTTTCTTAATACTACAAATGTGTAAAGTGAATAAAGTGCTTCATCTGCTTTCTGCATATTTCCAAATGCCCGTATCATTTGGGCTGCATGGGTCGCGTCATCTTCACGAATATCCCTAACCGTACAAGCTCCGTTAGAAGCGATGTAATCTACAATACGACTGATTACTTCACGCTGCTTGTCGGTTATCTCACGCTGATTCTGTCCTAACCATAGATTGAAATATTGCTTGGATGTAGTAACTACACTCTCTAACCTGTCAATTTGGCGAAAAGCAAAGCGTACAAGTTGTATGATGTTTGTCAAGGCATCACTTTCTTCTTTTGTTGTAGAACGCTTTACCTTGCTTGGAGAAAGAATGGCATACGAATTCCAAATTTGTTTTGGAGCCAAATGGTTGTTTGCAATTTTGAGTTTATGCTCCAACTCTTTCAACATTGAATAAGTTATCGGCTCGCCTTCATTGTTATAGATAATGCGAAGAGCCTCTATTTCATCTGCATTCTCTCTGCAAAATTCCTCAAATGCCTCCGTTGTACATTTGGCCTCATCAATGGAGAAACCTTTTGAGATAAGCGTATCTTCTCCGGGCATTAGCGTATTGACAAAACCTGCCGCAAGAATAAGCAAATATCTCCGTGCATCAGCATGATTGGCAAGGGGAGACACTAAGCCTTTGCGTTCTAAATTTGGCTTTTCTGTGTTGACAAACGGTGGCAGAGTGCCTTTTTCAAGCGCATCGTATATTCTGGCAGAAAGTTCCTTCATATCATCATGAGACAAACGGGCAAACTCTTTCCGCTGCGAATCATCCGCTTTATTATAGATTCTGGCAAGCGTAGCGGCAAGTCGTTTGAGATATTCATCAGGAAAATAGCCATGGCTGATACGCTCTAACAATTCTTTCAGAGTGATAATTTTTGTGGTCGATTCATCGGTTGCTGTCGGAATTGTCTTTTCATGTTCCGTTACGCCTACCGCATCAACCAAATAAAAACAATCCTTACTGAATGCATTCGGAGTGACATTGCGCAATTGCTCATCGCCTATTGTACGCACTCCGCGTCCCTTCATCTGAATATACAACGGCAATGATTCCACATCACGCATGAACATTACCACTTCCAACGGCTTTACATCCGTTCCTGTAGCAACCAATGTACAAGTCACAGCTATACGGAAATCCTTGTCATTGCGAAATTGGCGTATCAACTCGTTGCTGTCACCTGCCGAATATGTGATTTTCTGAACAAATCTGTCATCAGTCCGCCCAAACACTTCTTTAGCTATTTGTACGATATTTGTGGCATGGGCTTCATTGAGAGCGAATATCAAGGTTTTAGGAAGATAATCCATATTCGGCTCACGCTGTGGGTCATTGAAGAGTTCTGTGTAAACCACATCCCGATAAGTCGAAAGAATAAGTTTTATCTGTGCCGGATTGATAATACTCCGATTAAGTTCCTTATTTGTATAGGTTTTGGTTTCCTTACTGCTTACAGTCTTGACCTCACCCGTATATCTCGTTTCTTCTTTTACTTTCTCACCCTCTAATATAGCTCCACCCGTTTCTGTAACTTGCGTTTTTATTCTATATACCCGGCAATCCACATTCACACCATCAACGATACTCTTTTCTAATGTATAGTTGACAATGCGATTGTTATTGAAAAAGGCCATTGTTTCTGGAATAGGCGTTGCTGTCAAACCAACCAATCTTGCAGTGTCGAAATATTCCAGTACCTTACGCCAATTTTTATAAATAGAGCGGTGGCACTCATCTATGATAATCATATCAAAGTAATCGTGCGGTAAATCGAGATTGGGTGGCAAGATCACTTCCTCTGTAGGTTCATTTTCGTCATCATCTTCATTATCCTCAATTGCGTCCCCTTTCAGGAATGAGAACAGTCGTTGAATTGTAGAGATAAGCACATTGCTATCAGAAGGAATAGAAGATGACCGAAGACGATTGACCGTAAAGATAGTATTGAAAGCCTCTCCGTTTTCAGTCAAACGGAAAGTACCAAACTCTCCTTCTGCCTGTTTGCCCAGATTATTCCTGTCAACAAGGAATAACACCCTACGCATAGGAGTACATGACAGCATTCGGTAGGCTGCAAGACAAGCAGTATAAGTCTTTCCTGCACCGGTGGCAAGTACCATTAATGCTCGTTTTTGTCCAGAACGGAAACTCTTTTCCAACTCTGTTATAGCTTCGTATTGGCAATCACGCAAGCCTTTCTTATGCAAAGTGGGAAGTCCGGCAAAATAATCATTTATCCCTAATTTTTTCACTAATTCATGAGGCGTCGGGATAGTCATTATTTGTTTGAAATAATGGTCTTGTTCGCGAAAATCACAAAAGTATAATTCCTTTCCGTTGGATGTGAATATAAATGGCAATGGCCTTTGATATGTCTGATATATATTAGGTACGCTTTTGGCATATAAGGCAGCTTGTTCGCATACTATAGAAGAAAAAGCATCTGTTTCTTCACGTTTAGATTCAAGTACACCAACAGCCTTTCCGTTTATGAAAAGAAAATAATCTGCTTCGAGATTACCTTTTAGCAATCCTTCCCTTATAGCGACAGCTGTACAAGTTGGCTCATAATCATCCCTATTGATAACTTCCCAACCAGCATCAGCAAACCACTGATCAATTTTTATTCTTGCTTTTTCTTCAGGAGTCATGTTCTTGATATTGTATATTATCGGAAGTTTGGTCGCATATCAACAATAGATTCTAAACGAATCTAAAGCAACTCACTATTGTAACCTTTCTTTTTTATCGGTTATCAAATCTTTTAAATCAACTTGTAATATCTCCGCAATCTGTTGCAAGGTCTCCAAATTAGGCTGAATCCGATTACAGGCATAGGCATTGACCATACTGAAACTCTTATCTAGCTGTTTAGCTAACCACGTTTGAGAAATACCTTTTTCGGATAAAACAGTCTTTATTCTATTCAGTTTCATTCTTAAATGCAATTTTATTGTGCAAATATAGTGAATTATATTCGATATGCAGTTTCACTATCTTTGCTCACAAAATAACAATCAATGATTGAACTTAGATTAACAACAAGGGCAGAGAAATTTATATAAACAATGGTAAAAGAAACGCACGAATGGAATGAGAATAGCGATCATATAGTCCTTTTTATGGATATTATGGGCTTTAAAGACAGAGTAATGCGAATGGGGAATAAAGAACTCCTTGAAAAAATGATTGAGTTCAAAGAGAAAAATGATCGTCTAAAGCCATTGCTTCAAGATAAAAATGGAGAACTATTGCGAATGGTTCAATTTTCAGATTCAATCATCATTGCTTCTCTTGATGACTCAAAATCAGCACTAAATAAAATTGTAAAAGCGGGTGTTGTGCTCATGCAAAATGCCATAGAAACAGGTTTTGCTCTTAAAGGTGCGATTGCAAAAGGTCCACTAACATTTGATAGTGGCTCAGGGATATATTTTGGCCGTTCCATTATAGATGCATATCTTCTTGAAGAAGAACTCAAATTCTATGGGGTAGTCTTTCATCATTCAGTTGAAGAACTTATTCAACAGTACAAAGACATTCCACCAATTAGAGGAAAGCGTGAACAAAAGATTCCAGTATCAGAATATCAAATTCATCTTAAATCAGGAAGAAGTACTCACTACTGTATATTATATCACAAGCTGACCAAGGTCTTATCAGAGGGGGACTATTCTTCAACATTGGAAAAGCATCTTAAACTTTTTAGCAGGACAGTCTCTGGTAGTCCTAAAATATATATTGATAACACTTTGGATTTTATAAAAAATGCTAATGGTTAATCGAATGATATAGAGAAACGAATCAATAACCACGCTCGCTTCGACAGGCTCAGCGACCGTACCTTTGCGGTCACTGAGCTTGTCGAAAAGACCTTCTGACCACAATGAACGTCCAATAAGCCAACGCCGTCAGCACTATTAGCCCGCCTGCGATTCCGATGAACGAAATAGACAGATGCGAGCAGACCAAACCTCCGATCAAGGCTCCCGTCCCGATGCCGAAATTGAATATTCCCGAAAAAATTGACATCGCAACCGAGGTCTGGGCAGCGGGCGTGTCCGTGATGATCTCCGACTGCATCGCCACATTGAATGCCGTCGCCGACATTCCTATTATTGTGCAGACAGCGATTGTGACAGGAACGCTGAATGCGGAAGGCAGCAGGAGCGCAACTCCACCGATCAATCCTATCAGCGTGACATTGATGAATTTGAACCTATATTTAGGGAAATACTTTGAAAACAGCATGCTACCTATGATCCCGGCCCCACCGAAGAGCATCAACGTCAGCGTGATCTGGTTCTCTGTCATATTCCCTACCTGTTGAAGGAATGGCTCAATGTAGCTGTAAGCCGTGTAATAACCGGTGGCGAAGGCAGCAGTGGTGATGAATATTCCGATGAGAACCTTGTTCTCCAGCATTGCCGGCAGGTCATGTGCGGTCATTCCGCCTCCGCTTGGCACCTTCGGGAGCAATGTGAACAGATAGAGGAACACAACCAGCGCGACAGCACCTATGCTCAGGAATGTCATCCTCCAACCCACGCTGAGTCCGATGACGCGTCCGAGTGGCAGACCGAGAATCATAGCGATTGACGAACCGGTGACAATCATGCTCAAGGCTATGGATTTATGGCTCTCCGGGACAATCCGTACCGCTATGATTGACACAATTGACCAAAAGATTGAATGGGCGCAGGCAACGCCGATTCTGGAAAACATCAGCATACCAAACGACACTGAAAGAAAAGACATCACCTGAAATGAGGTGAAGACCGCCATGACCCCGAGCAGCAGTTTGCGCATCTCCATTCTGGAGGTCATCAACATCAAAGGAAGCGACAAAGCCATCACTACCCAAGCATAGACTGAAATCAGCATTCCGGCTTTCGCTTCTGTCAACCCGAAATCATTGCCGATGTCCGTCAGCAGCGCTATCGGAATGAACTCCGAAGTGTTGAATATGAACGCCGACAGCGTCAGCCCCACCAAGGCCATCCACGTTTTCAAGGACATCTCAGGTTCCTTGATCTGATCTGTCATTACCATATTAATATTCCTTCTAGAAGCTGTTTTGAATTGTTTGTTTGAAGGTTAAGAGCAAGCTCTTTCCCTGCTGCTCACCTCGGCAATCCGAACAAGTTCGATTGCCCTCGGTTCGGGCGCTGGGTTGAGAGTGAAAAACTTCAGTTTCGACCGCTTCTTCCAAGGAAGATAGCGGTGCTATCTGACTGAAGAAGCGGGAAGAAAATGAAGATTTTTCACCTCAAAGAACATTTCAAACAATTCAAAACAGCTTCTAACCGGGCGCAAATTTAGAAAAGAATCCGGATTGTTGTACCTTACTGCATGATATAAAACAATTTACATATTTGTTGAAATGTTTTGTGAGATGAAGATTCCTCTTCCATCTGCGGTTATATTCACTGACATATTCATAAAGCCGGGTTTGCTTGTATGGCAGAATATTCCTATCTTTATGCAGATTAAACTGTTCGTTTTATGACAAAGGATGTTGCATTGGTGCTTTCAAGCGGCGGGCCGAGAGGTTTCGCCTATATTGGTGCTATAGATGAACTTGAAAGAAGGGGCTACAATATCACCTCTGTGACAGGTTGTTCCATCGGCTCGCTCGTCGGGGGAGTCTATGCCGCCGGAGGCCTGGAAGAGTTCAGGAAATGGCTGTTCGGCCTTGACAACTCCAAACTCCTCTCGCTGCTTGACGTTTCGATCAGCAAAAGTTATCTTGTCAAAGGAGACAAGGTCATTTCAGCCATCAAGGAGGTTGTCCCGGATGTGAACATTGAGGATCTTCGCATCCCTTACCGTGCCGTGGCGACCGACCTCTACACCGGTGAGGAAGTCGTATTCAAAGAAGGAAAACTCTTTGATGCGATAAGGGCCTCGATCTCGATCCCTTCATTGTTCCGTCCTGTGAAGTACGGACGACATACCCTGATTGACGGCGGAATAGTCAACACAATGCCGTTGAGCCAGGCAGTCCGCAACGGCCACGACATCCTGGTCGCCTTTGACGTGAACCAGGTTGACTCAAAAAAGATCGCCGACTATCTCAAGAAACTGGAAGAGGCCCATGAAGAGGACACCGAACTGATGTCTGATGCTATAGACACAATTGGCGACCTTGCCTCAAAGAAAGGCGTGCCAATCATCGACCGGGTGAAAATGCTCGGCGACGAGGCTCATAAGGCTTACAAAGAAATGCGTGTGATCGGCCGGAAGACCAAAAGGATAGAGCGTGAGGCGCAGGAGCAGAAAGTTCCTCTGGGGGACAACTATTACTCGATCCTCACCCGAACCTTCTCCCTGATGAACCGCACCATTTCGATGCTCTCCGTCCAACTCTACAAGCCGGATGTGCTTGTGAGCATGAACTTTGATGCCTACGGTCCTATCCCTGACTACGCAAAAGGCGAGGAAATAGCCGCCAAAGGCCGTGAACTCATGTCCGCCGCCCTTGATGAATATGAAAGCCGCGCGGAAGGTCATACACAGGAAAAGTAAGCCTCCGCATGGCCGAATCTTATGCCCGGGGAAACGTTCTACTGCCGGAGATTACGGTAGAGAGTAATATTTTCTCCGGTGAAAAGCCTTATCGCCGGACAAACTGACTGAAAACATTGTTTTCTCCGGTGAAAGCCTCTTTTACCGGATGAAATTCCGGAAATATCACTACATTCGTACAAAATTGATTCTATGAATATGGACAAGGCGATGTTGGTGACTTTGCTGATACCATTCGCGGGAACGGTGGTCGGGTCGGCTTTCGTTTTCTTTATGAAAAGAGAGATGCCGGCGCTTTTGCAGAAGGCTTTGCTTGGGTTCGCTTCGGGAGTGATGGTGGCGGCCTCGGTCTGGTCCTTGCTGATCCCTTCGATGGAGA
>OCLD01000067.1_pt1 | contig 25685 bp, 19 predicted proteins | sample 1495911 | NCBI WGS metagenome assembly OCLD01 (sample SAMN03418271, study PRJEB22391) | human gut metagenome | biome: human-gut; feature: organic feature; material: feces | host: Homo sapiens | place: Tanzania | collected 2013-01
AAGAGTCTATTCGCCCTCAGATAGTCCGGATATGCCTATGAGGATGTAGTCCTCATAGTTTTTCACGCCTTCCACTTTTATTCCGCCTATCACGTATTTTTCGCTATGGTTGCCATATACTATGTTGGGCTGCGTTTGCACCTGCGCATTGGCATTGATGGAAAGAAGCATCAGAAGTGCGGATGCCAGTATGGCTATTCTATTTCTACTCATGTATGTGTTGCTTTGTTATATAAACATTTTTGTGTTATACAGATGATGAACGTTTGCAGCGCGCGCTTTCTTGGATGCGCGCCAGCCTGTGCATAAATGTATATGGCGTTTATACGGTTGCTTGTTGTATGTTTTTACGCTATTATATAATAATGTGGCTTTATATGTATATAATAAATAATGTGACGCTAATGTTTGTTTGTCACTTGTTCGCCTGTCTTGCCAAAGCGGCGTTGTCTGCCTTGGTAGTCGACGATGGCATGGCATAAGGCCTCCTCGTCAAAGTCGGGCCAGAAGGTCGGAGTGAAATAAAACTCTGAATATGCGCATTGCCATAGCAGATAGTTGCTCAGGCGCTCTTCTCCCCCAGTGCGTATCATGAGTTCGGGGTCGGGCATGAAACTGGTGGCGAGGTTGTGGCTGATGGTGTCTTCACTGATGTCTTCAGGCTGCAGCAAACCGTCTTTGACTTGTTGGGCGATTTGCTTCATGGCCTGTGTGATTTCCCATTTTGATGAGTAGCTCAGCGCAAGCACCATGCATGTGCCAGTATTGTCTTTTGTGCGTTTCTCAAGATATTCGCATGCTTCCTGCACAACCTTGGGCAGCCGGCATGTGTCGCCGATGACACGGAAACGGGCATTTTTCTTCATGAAGAGTTCTTCCTCAAGATGCTTGAGCAGCAGAGCCATCAGGGCAGCTATCTCAGCTTCGGGACGGTTCCAGTTTTCGGTGGAGAACGTGTAGAGTGTGAGATATTCCACACCGAGGTTGACTGCCGCTGTCATGATGTCGTGCACTCGTTCTGCACCAGCTTGGTGTCCGAATGTGCGTTCCTTGCCTTGTGCCTGTGCCCATCTGCCGTTGCCGTCCATGATGATGGCTATGTGGCGTGGCACCCGATTCATATCAACTTGTTCTTTGTACATCTTGTGTCTTATTCGTTATTACACTTGCGGTATTTGGGGCATAGGTCGTATGAGATGTAAAACATCGTCATCGAGTAGCTGTCTTTGTTCTTCAGGAATCCGCTCTTTATCCTGTAGGGGTCTTCTATGCCGTCAAGCTTATCGCTCATTGTGAAGCGCATCGACCAGTCGAGACCTATGTTCCATCGTGGCTTGAGCTTGTATTTGATGCCTGCTCCAATTGGGATGTTCATGGTCAGCGCATTGTCGCAGTATGTGAATCCCAGTCCCATCTGTATGTATGGAACGAGCCTTTTGTGCCCTTTGTATCCGCTCCCTGTGCCGTAGCCCCAGAAGTTGAGCTCATATTGCGCGCCTACATCGACCAGCGGATTGTCAAATGCCCATTCTTGTTCGGGCAATTCGGGGTATACGTTCTTCTCCTTTGTGGCGTCGCCTTTGATTTTTGCATAAGCGATGTCAAACTTGAGGGCCATGCGTGGGTTGATGTTGTATCTGCCCATCAGGCCTGCGCTCATGGTGGTGTTCTTGTAGAATCCGTTCATGTTGGCATCGCCCATGTAGAAGTTTGGACCTGCCATCATTCCGAGTTCCATGGCATACTCCAAGTCTTGGGCATGTGCGCCTGCTGCTATCAGAAGAGCTGCTATCAGAGAATAGAACCTTTCCATATCTTTCCGTTTTCCTGGATTATCCAGAGTGTTGAGCCTACAGCTATCATGCTTGCGGCTCCGCCTTGCGGTGTGAGTTCGGCTGGCAATGGGTATTTTTCAGGCAGTTCATGCCATGAAATGCCGTTGTCGTCGGAACGGTACAAATGCTTGTATGCACCGTTTTCAGTGCCAAGGGCATATAACGACTCCTCGTATCTCGTGGTGCTCATGCAGCCGAGATGCGGCATGCCGTAGATGTTGTCGGTTGTCACCTCAATGTATGCCCATGGCATGTTGGCATTGCTCTTTGTGGAAGTTTGCTTGAACCATGCCACTCCATTGTTGCTGTTGCTGGCCGACATGCCTGTCATGACAGCTATGCTGATGTCCTCATTGGTCTTTGACTTGTAATAAAAGAAATTGCAGTTGTTGTCTGGCAGCATGTCGATGTTTTCTGTGCCATGAACGCTCCATGTGCTCATGTCGGCTGTGCCGATAATGCTGTTGCCGTCAAGGGCATATATGTATGAGCCGTCGGCTGCCAGAAGACGGTCCACTTGGCGGTCTGAGGCTTTTTCCCATGTTGTGGCGTCATTGCCGCTTGATGAGTATATTGTGCCATTGCTGTCTATGCCATAGAATGTGCCGTCGCACAGGATTATCGAGTTGCTCTCCACGGGAATGGCTGCCGGGACGCTCCATGCTGTTCCATCGTTGTCTGCTGTGCATGTGGTCACATTCTTTCCGTTGCCATCTTTGGCGAATGCCAACACTTTGCCGTTGTTGTGGTAGAGGCGGCTGCTGCCCACTATGCTGAGGTCAGATGCCGAGGATTTCCATATCAAGGTGTCTGTGGCTTGTTTGCGCTTGTAGATGTCAAGCTTATATGTCTTGCTCGACACTCCGTCGGAGGCAACGCATACAAGTGTTGCAGTCTTGCTTGCGTCGATGGAGTCTGAGCCAGATGTGAGCGTGTAATACAGGTCATCCTCCTTTGGCATCTTGTACCAAAGATTGCCGTAGCATACGAATGAAGGAGACACCTTTGTGAGGTCAACCCAATACGGCAGAGAATCTGTTGTGTAGATATGTCCGTTAACCTGATCGATGTTGAATTTGATGTCTGTGCCCAATATGCTTTTGGTCTTAATGACATCTTTTTCATTGCCGTCCTTGTCATATTCCTTCTCGGTCACATAGCTTGTTATCTTGCCTACGGCGAAGGAGGTGATGACGCATTCGGGCGATGTTTCTGTTGTCTCGTCATCACTTATGCATGATGCCATGCAGAGTGACATCGCCAAAAGGGCAATGACTCCCAATAGCGTATGTTTAAAGTCTGTAATCTTCATCTGTTTGTATGTCCGTGCTTTTTCAATGTACAAAATTCGTACAAAATTACGAACATTTTTTGCATCTACGAAGGCTTGAGCCTTATTTTAACGGTTTTTATGTTATTATAGCCACTGTTTCTTAATAAAATAACTCATGAGGCCTTATACGGATACAGTGTCAGCCTTTGCAGCGCAATGTGCTGCATAGTTCTTTCATGCCTTCGCTGGCTCCTTTCATGATGTGGCGCACGCCGAGTTTGGGGTCGTATGGCACATTCTTAGGGTCGATGAGGTAAATCTTGCATTGGCTGTTGGTGAAATTGAGCAGCCCTGCTGCTGGATACACATTGAGCGATGTGCCTATCACCACCAGTATGTCTGCTTTGCTCACCTCCTCCACGGCAGGTTCAATCATAGGCACGCTCTCGCCAAACCACACAATGAAAGGTCTCAACTGGCTGCCATCGTTGGCCGTGTCGCCCATCTTGATGTCCAGATGGTCTTCTGGCAATGTCACTATGCAGTCAGGGTCGTTGGGATTGTAGCTTGATGTGGCCTTCATCAGTTCGCCATGCAGATGGATGACCTTTGAACTTCCAGCCCTTTCGTGCAGGTTGTCAACGTTTTGCGTCACCACAGTGACATCAAAGTCATTTTCCAGACTTGCCACCAGCCGATGTCCCTCGTTGGGTGCCACTTTCATGAGTTCTTTGCGCCTGTCGTTGTAGAATTTGAGTACCAGTTCTGGGTCACGCCTGTATCCCTCTATGCTTGCCACTGCCTCCACAGGGTAGTGTTCCCAAAGTCCGTCGCTGTCGCGGAATGTGCTGATGCCGCTTTCTGCCGACATGCCAGCTCCTGTCAAGAATACCAGTTTTTTCATAATGCTGAGATTTTAGTATTGGCAAAGATAGCACTTTTTGTTTGTTTCATCACGCCCCTGAAGAAAAAGAATGCTTGGGCCTGTCATTTATTCTTAAAAAACGTCGCTCTCCTGAAAAAATAACTGTCATGACTTCGCTTTCTCTGATTTTATGCTTACCTTTGCCATGTTCTATGGAACATCATCATCAAAACGACTCAATCAGGAAACGTAATAATATGATTCTCTTAAAAAAACGAATAAACATCATTCTGCTGGTTGCTTCATTTTTAATGGCAGCCAGTGTCTCTGCAGTTCATGCCGACGATGAGTGGAAGGTCTATTCTTCATATCACAATGCAACAAAGGCGGTGAAGGCCGATTCGCGCATATTCGTGCTTGCTAATGGCAACCTTTTCAGTTACGACTCTGAAGACAACAGTGTGTATACCTATGATAAGACAAACTTGCTGAGCGATATAGATATATATGACATAGGCTATTCTGCATCGACAAAACAGCTCGTCGTCCTTTACGCCAATGGCAACATCGATCTCATCGGCATGAACGGCGTGGTTTGGAATCTGCCCGACATGAAGAAGAAATCTCTGTCGGACAAGACGCTTAACGAATTGAAAATAGTTAATACCCATGCTTTCATCAGTTTAAATTCAGGATTGGTCCATATAGACCTTGCCAAGCGTTATTTTGTCAATCTCTACACTTTCGACACGAAGGTTACAAATGCAAATATGCAGGGCGACAAATTGTATGTCAAGACAAGTTCTGGCATAATGGAGGGTGATGTGACAGCAAATCTCAGCAACAAGGGCAACTGGAAAACACTGTCAGCCGCTCCTGTCGTTTTTGGACTCACGCAAGCAGAGAAAGATGAGGCTGCATCCATGCTGGAGAAAGTTGATGGCATCAACATCAATTCGCCCATACGTAACATATCCTACAAACTCAACATGCAAGGAGAACGTCTTCTTGTGGCAGGAGGAGCCTTCTCTTATTCTGGAGTGTCATATCCTGGCACAGCAATGGTGTACGAGTCGGGCAAGTGGGCCGCCTTTGATGAAGAGAAAGCCATTGAGCTGGTGGGAACAAAAACCTATTACAATGTCACCGATGTGGTGCAGGATCCAGATGACCCCGCACACCATTGGCTCGGCACAATGAGGAGCGGCATATATGAGTTTCGTGACTTGCAGCTCGTGAATCATTATACATTTGACAATTCGCCACTCACAAGCATCTTGCCCAACTCAGCAGCTCCACAAAACTTTGTGCGTGTCACAGCGCTCAATTATGACGGCAGTGGCAATCTTTGGATGTGCAATAATGAGTGCGACACCATTGTGCGCATCCTGAAAAAAGACGGCAAGTGGAAATCCCTGTACATAAGCAGCATAGCTGGCAAACCTACATTTGACCATACGGTGTTTGACAGAAGAGGCTGGGCATGGATGGTGTGCAGGCGCACTACAAACCAGACTGGCGCTTCGGGCTTTGCCATCATCAATGCTAATGGAACAATCGACAATACGGCCGACGACCATTATAAATATCTCAGCACTATTGTCAATCAAAATGGAGAACGTTATACGCCCGACCTCTGTTACTGCGTCACAGAAGATCTCAACGGCGCCATTTGGATAGGATGCACTCAAGGCATCTTCATGTCTTCCGCTCCAGACCAGGTCTTTGAGACTGGTTTTACAATGACTCAGCCCATTGTGCCTCGCAATGATGGTTCCGGACTTGGCGACTATCTCCTTAACGGTGTTCCTGTGAAATGCATTGCTGTCGATGGGGGCAACCGAAAGTGGATCGGCACGCTGAGCAACGGCATCTATCTCATCAGTGCTGATGGCATGGAGACTATTGAGCATTTCACAGAAGCCAATAGCCCTCTCATCTCTGACGAGATAAACGACATTGCCATCAACGGCAGCACAGGCGAGGTTTTCATTGCAACAGCAAAAGGCTTGTGCTCTTTCCAGGGCGATGCTACAGACCCGGCTGCAAGCCTTAAATCAGACAATCTCAAAGTGTTTCCTAATCCTGTGCGTCCAGAATACAATGGCAATGTGCACATCACAGGACTCATGAGCAATTCTGTAGTGAAGATTGTAAGTGCTTCAGGCAATCTTGTCACAGAAGGCACGAGCATAGGCGGCGAATATTCTTGGAACTGCTGCCATGCTACAGGTAAGCGTGTGGCATCAGGTATCTATTATGCCCTTTGCACAGATGAAGAAGGCAAGGAAAACGCTTGTGCCAAGATACTGGTCATAAAGTGATGGAAAGCGCATGGGCATCCTTGGTTAAGGTGCATGGCATCTATGATGAAAATGAGACAAACGCACAGCGGCCACCAGACTATCATCTGGCGGCCGCTGTGCGTTTGTCTCAAATAGGTCATTAGACCGAAACGGGTTTATGTCGTTGATGTCGCTATCATTCTTGCAGATACACTCTCTGCACACGGTTGCTCACACCTGTGAGGATTTCATAAGGTATTGTTCCCACAGCGTCGCTCAGCACGGTGATGGGTAAGTTTCTGCCGAATATCTCCACTGAATCGCCATCTTTGCAGTCGATGCCAGTCACATCAATCATGCACACATCCATGCAGATGTTGCCTACATATTCTGCCTTTTGGCCATTCACCAGGCAATAGCAGTTGCGGTTGCCAAGATGACGGTCCAAACCGTCGGCATAGCCTATAGGGATGGCTGCTATGCGACTGTCGCGCTTTAGTGTTGTGCGGCGAGAGTATCCGATGGTTTCTCCTGCAGGCACATCGTGTATCTGCAAGATAGTGGTCTTCAGTGTGGCCACACAATGCAGCATGTTGTTGGTGCGAGGGTCTATGCCATATAGCCCTAATCCAAGTCGGACCATGTCGAGATGGTATTCAGGAAAATGCTCGATGGCGGCAGAGTTGCATATATGACGTATTATCTTGTGCGAATAAGCGTCCTGCAACTGACGGCTTGCCTTGTCGTAGAGTTCAAACTGATGGCGTGAGAATCCGTCAAACTCGTCTCCGTCGCTGCCCACGAAATGACTGAAAACAGAGCATGGCACCAGTGCTGTCTGACGTTTCAACCGTTCTATGAGTTGAGGCATGTCTTTTTCAGGGTCGAAGCCGAGGCGGTGCATGCCAGTGTCGAGTTTGATGTGTATGGGAAAATTAGTGATGCCTTCTTTCTCCGCTGCTTTGATCAGTTGGTCGAGCAGACTGAAACTGAACACCTCTGGCTCAAGCCTGTAGTCGAAGAGCATCTTGAATGATGTCGTTTCAGGATTCATTATCATGATGTTGGCTGTTATGCCAGCTTCTCGCAGGTCTGCTCCTTCATCAGCCACAGCTACGGCAAGATAGTCTACTCCGTTATCTTGCAGCGTCTTGCTTGTCTCCAGTGAGCCCACGCCATATCCGCTCGCTTTGACCATGCACACCATCTTTGTCTCAGGCTTCATGAAGTGGCGGTAGTGCCGCACATTTTTCACAAGTGCGCTGAGGTTGACCTCCAATATTGTCTGATGCACCTTCAGTGTGAGCAAATCGGTTAGTTTGTCGAAATGGAATGGCCTTGCACCTTTTATGAGAATGAATTCGTTATGCAAATCTTCAAACACCTCACTGCGGATGAGCGACTCCGTGGTGAGAAACATGTGGCGCTCCATTGGAAAAAACTCTGCGCATGATGATATCTTAGGTCCCACCCCAATGACTTTCTCAATACCCCTTGAGGCTGCCATCTGCGCCACTCTTGAATAGAGCGAGCGGGTAGATTCCCCGCTTTGTAGTATGTCGCTGAGAATAAGTGTGCGGTGCTGCTTCTTTGTTTCAGGGCGTCTGCTCATGAAGTCGAGGGCTATGTCGAGTGATTGCACATCCGAATTGTATGAGTCGTTGATGAGTGTGCATCCATGCTTGCCGTCCTTCACTTCAAGACGCATGGCCACCTGTTCCAGACGGCTCATGCGCTGGCATAGTTCGTCAATGCTGATGGATGTCTTGAGAGCCAGCACCGTGGCGAAGCATGTTATGGAATTGCTTATTGAAGCGTCGTCGATAAACCGTATGCTGTATTGGCCTCTCATGCCATCGTGCTCAAAGTGGATGGTGGCTTCGTCTTGTCCTTTCTCAATGCTGCATACCTTGAGCGACACTCTGTTGACGGCTTCAGGCAAGGCATCAGCGCATCTGCGTATGGTGGCGTCTTCAGAGTTGATGACCACAGTTTGGCATCCTCTGAAGAGACGCATCTTTTCTGCACATTTGATGTCGTACGACATGAAGTTTTCCTGATGAGCCACTCCCAGATTGGTCATGACGCCTACAGAGGGCAGTATGATTCTTTCCAGCTTGTCCATCTCTCCTGGCTGTGATATGCCAGCCTCGATGATGGCCAGGTCGTTGTGGTTGCTGATGAGCCATACGCTGAGCGGCACGCCCACTTGGCTGTTGTAGCTTCGTGGCGAGCGGCACACGCTATAGTCGGGCGAAAGCAGTTGGTAGAGCCATTCCTTGACTGTGGTCTTGCCGTTGGACCCAGTGATGGCCACTACAGGAATGTTGAGATTGCTGCGGTGGTAGGCGGCCAAATCTTGCAATGCTTTAAGTGGCGAGTCTACGATGAGGAAATTGGCATCAGCCATATGGCTCATGTCGTAAACGCCTTCATTCACCGACTTGTCTGACACGACAAAGTTCTTCACTCCGCGCCTGTAAAGTCCTTCTATATACCTGTGCCCGTCGTTCTTCTCTGTTTTCAGAGCGAAGAAGAGCGTCTCCTCTGGAAAGCAGAGACTGCGGCTGTCTATCAAAAGCCAGTTGATTTTTGCCTCGACGTTGCCTCTGCGGCGAGCGCCTGTCACATGTTCGATGTCATCAATGTTGTACATAACTCTTATTTGCTTATTTGCCTGTGCTGTCGGCGCGCCCATTCTTTAGCGGCCTTAGCCACGGCATCTTTTGTCTTGTTGTCAAAGTATGTGTCTTGAAACCTTTGCCATATGTATTCCACAGCCTTCTCTGAAGGGTGGATCATGTCGTCGGCATAGAAACGGTAGTCACGCAGTTCGTCCATCATTATTTCGTATGAAGGGAAATAGCTGCACATCATCTGGTCTGACACCTTGCCGCATCCTTCGTCAATGGCGCCATTTTTTTTCCCTGTGAGGCTCATCGTAGGAGCAATAGCCTCTACAGCGCTGAGCAGCACGCCTTTTGATATTTGGTTGGCATGATATCCATCCCTTTTGTGCCTTATGGGACTTATGGTGAAGATCACTTTCAACTTTGGATTGATGGTGCTGAGAAGCTGCAGTAGCATCTGCCATTGGTCGGCAATGTCGTATGCGCTCATGCACTCCCTCACAAATAGGGTGTCGGGCATTTTATGGCAGTTGGCCACGAGCCTTCCTGAGTCTTTAAGGCGGTAGATGATGGCTGTGCCAAGCGTGATGATGAGCGCGTCGGCCTCTCGCAGCCAATCGGCCACACGGTGCATGGTGATGTTCATCCTGCTTATCAGCTCATCCTTGTCGGATGAAGAGAATGTGCTGTGATGCATCCATGAATGCCACAGTCCATCTTGCTCATTGCGCAGCAGTTCGGCAGAACTTCTGTCGTAGTCGCTCTCGCTGATGGAACGCAGCAGGCTGGCCGCTATGCTTGCAGGGTTGTAGAGTGTGCCAAACGGGTTGACCATCACGTTCATGCCTCCTCTCTCCATCTTCATTCCCACTTCATCGGCAAAGCAAGAACCGAGCAGCAGCATCTTGGCGTCGCTTCGGATTTTCCAACTTGATTGCGGAATGTCTATGTGTGTCATCAGTTCCATGCGCATGTGTCATTTTGTTTCATATACAGAGGACAAAGTTACGTCAAAAAAACGAGTTGGTGAACTGATTTAATAGATAATTAGTGATAGGCACAATAAAATTAAATATCTTTTCTTAACTTTGCATGTTGAAATGTGTGCGTGGATGCACTCAAGACAGATATTTAGAAACATTTAAACATATAAATCTCATTATGGCAAAAAAAGCTCTTTTGATGATTCTCGATGGATGGGGAATCGGTAACAAGGGTAAGGGTGATGTCATTTTTCAGACTCCAACCCCTTACATGGACTATCTCGACGCAAACTACCCACATTCAGAACTTCAGGCTTCTGGAGAAAATGTAGGTCTGCCTGACGGACAGATGGGCAACTCTGAGGTGGGACATCTCAATATCGGTGCAGGACGCATTGTATATCAGGACCTCGTAAAGATAAACCGCGCATGCGCTGACAACTCGATTCTTGAAAATCCTGAGATAAAGGCAGCCTACAGCTATGCAAAGCAAACTGGCAAGAACGTGCATCTCATGGGCCTCACATCTACAGGCGGCGTGCACTCATCTTTCAACCATATCCTCAAACTCATCGACATCGCTAAGGTTTATGGCATCAGCAACTGCTATGTGCATTGCTTTATGGACGGACGCGACACCGACCCAAAGTCGGGCAAGGGTTTCATTGCAGACCTTCAGAAACACATCGATGAGGTGGGAGTGGGCGCAATCGCTTCTATCATAGGACGTTTCTATGCTATGGACCGTGACAAGCGTTGGGACCGCATCAAGGTTGCTTATGACCAGCTCGTGGGAGGCAAGGGACGTGAAGTTGCCGACATGGTTGAGGGTGTGCAGTCGTGCTATGACAGCCATACTGAGGAACATAAGAACACAGACGAGTTTATGGAGCCACTTGTCAACTGCAATGTGGACGGACGCATCAAAGAAGGCGATGTGGTGATATTCTTCAACTATCGTCCAGACCGCGCAAAGGAGATGACCATTGTGCTCACACAGAAGGATATGGAAGAGCAGGGCATGAAGACCATTCCTAATCTTCAGTACTACTGCATGACTCCATACGACGCTTCATTCACAGGTGTGCACATCATATTCCCTAAGGAGAATGTGCCCAACACACTTGGCGAGTATATCTCAAGCAAGGGACTCAAGCAGCTTCACACAGCTGAGACAGAGAAGTACGCTCATGTCACATTCTTCTTCAATGGAGGCCGCGAGGCACCATTCAAAGGTGAAGACCGTGTGCTTGTAGCCAGTCCGAAGGTTGCCACTTATGACCTCCAGCCAGAGATGTCTGCTCCTGAGGTCAAGGATAAGCTTGTTGCCAATATTCAGAAGAATGAGTACGACTTCATTGTGGTCAACTTCGCTAACCCTGACATGGTGGGCCACACAGGTGTGTATTCTGCCATAGAGAAAGCTGTGAAGACTATCGACCAGTGTGTCAATGAGGTTGTTGAGGCTGCCAAGGCTGCTGATTATGAGGTTATCATCATCGCTGACCATGGCAATGCTGACAATGCTATCAACACAGACGGTTCTGTAAACACAGCTCACTCGCTCAATCCAGTGCCATTCATCTATGTGACAGCTAACAAGAACGCAAAGGTTAAGGATGGCGTCCTTGCTGATGTGGCACCATCTATCCTTCATATCATGGGCCTTGAACAACCAAAGGAGATGACAGGACACAACCTCATCGAAGACTAAATATTAACAATAGGGTCACTACCTGCTCTTTGCAAAATAAACGGCAGGGGTGACCTTGTTTTTATATAAATCATAATCATGAAGAAAATTCTCACAGCAGCCATGCTGCTCATCAGCACTCTTGCGAGTGCTCAGGTCAATGTGCAGTTGCACTATGACCTTGGCCGCTCCCTCAATCCTGATGGCGAGCCAAACCGTCCGAACGTGACAACCACAGTGGAGATGTTCCGTGCAGACAAACTCGGTTCCACTTACTTCTTTACCGACCTTGACTATTTTTCAGATGGCGTAGGTGGAGCATATTGGGAGGTGAGCCGTGAGTTCACGTTTGCTAAGGCGAAAGGCAACAGTTCCTTTGCTGCGCACGCGGAGTATAATGGCGGACTCAGTGTCAACAAGTATCAGAATGAGTTTGGCACACGTTTCCAGCAGGCTGCGCTTGTAGGTCCAGCATGGAACTGGCACAGCAATGACTTCAGCAAGACATTCTCTCTCCAGGCCATGTACAAGCAATATTTCAAGAAAGACAACCTCGATGCTCATGCCAGCTTCCAGCTCACCACAGTGTGGGGCGTCACTTTTGCTGATGGCTTGTGCACATGCTCTGGCTTTGCAGACCTGTGGTATGGCTACACTCCAAGATTCAATGCTGCTGGCGTGCAGAAAAAGGGAATGGTGTTCATCTCTGAACCACAGTTCTGGTTCAATGTGTGGGGCAAAAACCGACAGAGCGACAAACTCTCTATAGGCACAGAGGTTGAGCTCTCAGACAACTTCATCTGGGCAAGCAACAACAGAACGTTCTTTGTAAACCCTACTGTAGCAGTGAAGTATACATTCTAAGCAACACATCCCTTGCATATTATCAAGGAGACACATACTTTTGCTGTCCGCTGCAGTCGCATCCAGCGGACAGCATTTTTTTATTTTGAATGAAGCATGCTGAGATAACTCATCCTGTCTCTGAATAAATGGAAAGGGCGTCTGCACAGAAGAAATAGCAGCAATGCGAATGATTTCGGATATCTGCTTGCCTGCTTGAAATTAACGTGAATACGTTTGAGAACAAAAAGAAGAAGAGAAAATGAAAAAGACAATACCTGTGATTGGCATGGCGTGCTCTGCATGCTCTGCCAATGTGGAGCGCAAGTTGAAGGCGCTTGATGGCGTGAGTGACGCATCTGTGTCGCTGGCAGGACGAATGGCCACTGTGGAATATGATCCAGACGTCGTATCGCTTATGGACATGAAGAAGGAGGTAAACAATGCAGGCTTTGATCTTGTGATAGAAGATGGAAGAAGCGCTGATGAGATAAACCGCAGGGAGTATGTGCTGCTTGCACGCAAGACCGTAGCTTCATGGATTTTGTCGCTGCTTCTCATGTCTGTGAGCATGGGGTGGGTTGGTTTGGATGCAGGTGTGGCTGACACTGGGTTCAATAATCAGATTTGCTTGATGCTGGCTTTGATGAATATGGTATGTTGCGGCCGTCAGTTTTATGTGTCTGCATGGAGGCAGATGCTGCATTGCACAGCTAATATGGACACGCTGGTTGCTCTCAGCACGCTGGTGACCTTCCTTTTCAGCGCATTCAACACTTTTGCGGGAGAAACCATATGGGGAGAGAGAGGCATAGAATGGCACACTTATTTTGATGCGTCGGCCATGATAATCACTTTTGTGCTTACAGGCCGCATGCTTGAAGAGAAGGCCAAAGACGGCACGGCGAGCAGCATACGCCAGTTGATGGGATTGCAGCCAAAGACTGCAAGAGTGGTTGTTGACTCAAAATTGGAGGATGTGCCTGTGGCCACTATCGATAGAGGCGACATAGTGGAGGTGAGAGCTGGAGAGAAGATTCCTGTGGATGGCGTGGTCACGATGGCCGAGAGTTTCATGACGCCAGATGCCGCATATGTTGATGAGTCGATGATTACGGGTGAACCTACACCTGCAGAGAAGACTGCTGGCAGCGAGGTGCTGGCAGGCACCATTCCGAGTCAGGGCAAACTCAGAATGAGGGCATGCCACACAGGGGAGGACACAGCACTGTCGCAAATCATCCGCATGGTGCAGGAGGCGCAAGGGAGCAAGGCACCGGTGCAGGGTGTGGTTGACAAGGCTGCTTTGGTGTTTGTGCCAGTGATAGCATGTTTGGCGGCCTTGACCTTTGTGGCATGGTGGGTGGCAGGAGGCAATGCAGCTCTGCCGCAGGCCATCATCTCTGCAGTGTCAGTATTGATTGTGGCATGTCCGTGCGCCATGGGCCTTGCCACTCCTACAGCGCTTATGGTGGGCATGGGCAAGGCGGCACAGAAGCATGTGCTTATAAAGGACGCTTCAGCATTGGAAAACCTGCGCAAGGTGGATGCCATTGTCATAGACAAGACAGGAACGTTGACCATACCCAACAGAAGCATCGACTTCACCAAGGCCGATGCTCTTCCGCCAGAAGAGCGAGAGACGCTGAAGCCTCATGCTGCTGAGGCTATAGCTGAGTTGAGGAGGTACGGCATTGACGTTCACATGATGAGCGGTGACAAAGAAGAGGCTGTGGGCTATTGGGCCAAGAAGTCGGGCATAGATCACTATCAGAGTGGCGTGCGCCCTGACGACAAGCAGGCTCTTGTGAAGCGTCTGCAAGGCGATGGCAAGCATGTGGCCATGGTGGGGGACGGCATCAACGACACTCAGGCATTGGCCATGGCCGATGTGAGCATTGCCATTGGTTCTGGCACAGATGTGGCGATGGACGTGGCACAAGTCACGCTCATGGGAGAGGACCTCAGAGCCTTGCCAGAAGCTGTCAAAGTGAGCCGCGCCACTGTGGGCATGATATGGCAGAATCTGTTCTGGGCCTTTATATATAATATTGTGTGCATCCCTTTGGCGGCTGGTGTGCTCCATCTTTGGGACATCGACTTCCAAATCACCCCCATGTGGGCAAGTGCGCTTATGGCTTGCTCAAGCGTGAGCGTGGTGCTCAATTCATTGAGGATGCGACTTTGAAAGAGTCATCATATGAGAGAAAGACATCTGCGCTGCAAAGCGGAGGATGAATAAACGCAGACGCCGTACATGGATGTATCAACATCATGTACGGCGTCTGTTTTATCCTAAATCTAATGACCTGTTGTGGATTAGGCAGCAGAAGTTTCTCCTTTCTTTTTTCTTGCTGCAATCATTATATAGCATAACAAGGCCAGGAAAGATGCGAGGATGATGACCATCTGCATGGTGTATTTCTCAGGCTCAATCCAAAACTCATGGAAGAAGTCGAGGCGTCCCAGCACTTCTACAGGAACCCAAAAGACTATCACAGTGGCGATGGACATGCGTATGTTTGCTCCCCACGAAGGCAGACGCAGCTGCTTGCGGAACATGAACAAACTGCCGATGAAGCATCCTGCAGCAATGATTGATGTGACAGGGTGATGGTCGCCAAGGAAGTTCTTGTCGTAGCAGAACATGAGAAGCAGGTAGCTTGTCCAAAGAATCATGATGAGTTCCATGAAGGTGACGATGGAGGTGTGGCGTGTCATGGGGCGCATCACTATCTCATCTCGCTTGCTGCGGAAGCACATGCGCTGAATCCAACTGATGAAGTTGCAGCCGTTCTTTGTGGAGAAGATATAGAGTGTCATCACCATGGCCCATAGACCGAAAGTGGCAGGGAGAATGAGGTATTCAGGTCGTGTGACCACCTCACCGTTTTCTATCTCAGGCTGAGTGCCGTAGCGTGTGGCATAATACTGGAAGAGAAATTCAATCCATCCAGTCCAGAAGAATAGTCCTCCGAAAAGACCCCATAAGGTCTGCTTCGTGTCACCTTTCACAAACACTCCTATTATCACCATTATAAGGCCAGCCAGTCCCATGTAGAAGCCTGCCTGATGGACAGCCGTTTCGTCCATGGTCTTTTCCATAATCATCATCAGCGCATGTCCGAGTGGCATAGTGAACAATACCACAAGGAAGGATGCGATAGTTTTCCACCAATAGTTTTTCTTCATTCTTGCTTTTTTGTTGTTTGTATCTTTGTTACTAATGTTTTTATTGTGTGCAAAGGTACGTAGTTTCGTTCATGCAGGCAATACTCAAAAATGATGAAAGTGGATGATGCATTATGAGGGAAAATAATCATTTGTAGGCATTGGCAGCAAGCATGCGGCAATGCGAGGCAAATGATTATTTCAAATGATGTGACAGGCTTCACTCGCTCAAATCTTCTTTCTTCTGCGTATGGCATATCCTGTCCATAGGCACCATATGGCTGCAAGGCCCGTGATGAAGATGAATATATATGTGGCGATGTTGCCGATGAAGAATCTTCCAGTGTGTATCTCGAGTGCTACGTTCCATAGCGACATGGGGAGAGTTTTCATCCATTCGGGCTGCGGCACGAGTCTGTTGGCTCCATCATGATATTCTGCCACAAGAGTGATGTCCTTTCCCTTGTCGGAGATGAAATGCTGGCTGATGCCTGAGATGGCCTTCTTCCCGAATGGCGCGCCTGCTTTCTTGGGAGCGACTTTGCCTGTGAAATAGTCGGTGGCAGTGTTGTCTTTGCGGTTCCATCGGAAGAGTCCGCTGAATGAGCCGCAGAGCCAATGTCCGTCAGAGTCTTTCTCCATCACGTTAAGGCCCATCACGCTTACTGGGAATGGCGCTTTCACCTTTTTGATACATATCTTGGATGCATCGACTTGGCCGTCTGCATTAAGGCAAAGGCCATGCATGGAATAAAAGCCTGCTGAGGTTGAAAGCAGCCAATCGCAGGCTGCATTATCATAGCGCATGACACGTAATTTGTCGTGCCATGGGTTGTCGCTGTCGAGTGCAGTGCCAGGCAGGATAGGCATCTTTGTCGTTGCTAAAGCTATCATTACTGGCGGACGCAGACACCAGCCCGTTATGGCCACAAACAAAGTAAGAATGATGGTGTATTTGCCCACATTGTCATGCAGGGAGAATGAAGAACGAAAAAACTTCATGCCTCTATGTCTCCTTCTTATGTATTTGGGTAAGAGCCAGCAGAGCAGGCCTGTGGCACACAGCAGGATGAGCAGCAACGCGATGGCGTCAACAGCCAGTTGGCCGGCCATGCCGAATAGTTCGCCGCTATGCAGCAACCACATGGTGCGAAAGGCGGTGGTTTGCTTCTTGTAGCCGGCTGGAGCTGGCAGCTGCACACGCTCGAATGTGTGGTATGGAGGCAGAGACATATATATGAACGAGCGGCTCAGAGCAATGAGCGTGTCGCCCTGCAGGGCAATGTCCGACAACTTGTCTCCAGGCTCTATGCTTATAGGCAGGCTGTGCCACTTGCCATGAGCGCCGAACCGATACAGGCCTACGGTGGATGCGGCAAAGAGAGGTATGTCGCAATGCGATGTTATGGTGTCTGCGTCTGCTTCGGCCACCACATTCCTTATTTGTCGCCAGTCGGCTCCCTCTGGCAGTCCTTCGTTGAAATCATCGAAGATAGAGCCTGTTGAATCTGTTATCCAAATACCGTTGTTGCCGTACAGCAATACGTGGTCTCTCACTTTGGTAGTGCCGCGTAGCAGTCCTCCATTCCAGTCCTTATACTCATAGCGTGAAGGCAAGCAAGCTCTGCTTATGTCAATGTCTCTTATGAGCGAGCGGTGGTTGAGCAGAATGCCTGACACGCAAAACATGAGCATGAAAAAGCATACAGCCAGTCCGAACCACTTATGATGTTTTCTCCAATTTTTTTTCTTCATATAATGAATGTCTTTATGATGATATTTTTGCAGGTGCAAAGGTACAGCATTTATTCATAAACTGCAATACTCAAAAATGAGGATTGGCATATATATAAGCTTTTATATAAATAGGTGTTCAAAATTATTTTATTATATCAAAGTAAGCCGCTCTCATATTTGTCGCACTCTCTCTTGGCCATCTTTTCCTTCTGTATATTAGTCACTATGCCCATTTAGTTCATTCAAAAAGAAGAAATGGATGGCTCAAGATATAGAGCGTCGAATAGATGAGTATCCATGAATGCATGCTTAGAAGTGTGGCCAATTATGAGCACCATCTTATAAAATAATCATGAATACCTGCTTAATCACAATTATATTGACTATCTTTGCATTAACTTTATACTAATTGACAACATATTAACATGGATACACATACTATTGACAAACTGCTGGCGTTTCTTGATGCCTCACCTGTGAACTTTCTTGCAGTCAGAAATTGTGCTGACATTCTCGACAAAGCAGGCTTCAGCCGCATAGACCCATGCATGCCTATTGGCAAAGTGAAGGCAGGCGACAAACTTTACGCCACAAAAAATGATTCGTCAATCTACGCTTTCCAGATAGGCAACAAACCAATGGACGAGACAGGCTTCCGCATGATTTGCGCTCATGCCGACTCTCCCACTTTCCGCATCAAGCCAAATGCAGAAATCAATTGCGAGGGAGGTCTGGTGAAACTCAACACAGAGGTCTATGGAGGACCTATCATGTCGACATGGTTTGACCGCCCGCTCACATTGGCTGGCAGAGTCGTGGTGAGAGGTGCTGACATCATGCATCCAGACACTCTTCTTCTCCATGTGAAGCGTCCGCTCATGCAAATAAGCAATCTGGCCATACATTTCAACCGTGAGGTGAACGATGGCGTGAAGCTGAGCAAACAGAAGGATATGCAGCCCATACTTGGCATCGTCAATGGAGTGTGCGAGAAAGGCAACATGCTCATCAATCTCATTTGTGACGAACTGCATGTGAAAGCAGACGATATACTTGATTTCGACATATATCTCGCAGATGCCGCACCTGCTTGTCTTTTCGGCATGCATAATGAGTTTGTGTCGTCAGGACGCCTTGATGACCTGTCAATGTGCTTTGCAGGTCTGGAGGCACTTGTATCTTCGCCTCAGACAGACACCACAAAAGTGCTTGCCATCTTCGATAATGAGGAAACTGGTTCGCAGACCAAGCAAGGTGCGGGCAGTCCGTTCCTCGCTTCCATGCTGCGAAGGCTGGTTATGGCTCAAGGTGGAAATGAGGAATCCTTCCTGCAGGCTGTTGAGCGCGCTTTCATGGTGTCGGCCGATAATGCCCATGCTTGGCACCCTAACTATAACGAGAAATATGACCCTACTAACCATCCTGTGCTTGGTGGCGGACCTGTCATCAAGTTTAATGCAGCGCAGAAGTATGCGAGCGATGCTGTGTCGGCCGCAGTCTTTGCGGATGTGTGCAAGGAGGCAGGGGTGCCATGCCAGCGCTTTGTCAACCACAGTGATGTGGCTGGCGGAAGCACATTGGGCAATATCCTCGCTTCATCGCTTCCTGTGAGAGGTGTGGATATGGGTAATGCCATACTTGCCATGCACAGTTGCCGTGAGACCGGAAGCGTGGCCGACCATGAGTATTGCGTGATGGCATTCACAAGGTTTTTCTGTTAAGCAGGTATTCATGATTATTTGAAAATAAGATAGCTTCACACCTTGGTTTTATAAAGTAATTTTGAATACCCACTTTCCTACGTAATGATATATATGCACGCATCAAGCAAAATGGCATTGTTCCTATGCTTATGTTTCTGTTGCCTCTGTTCCGTTGTGGCACAGACTCCTGACAGTCTCGGACGCATACGCTATAAGTACGACTTTATTGTGCCTGACAACGGCAACTTCGTGGCTGCCATCAAGGCTGCCAACAACCGCACAGACAAGAACAAGCGATTCCGCATCTTCATCAAGTCGAGCATGTACCGCATCAAGGGCGAGGGCAATCCCATCAAGATAACAGAGAATGGCAAAGAACTGATTATCCCAAGTCCGATGACTGTGCTCACAGCTCCCAACACGAGCATATGCGGCGAGGGCTTCAAGCATACCCAGATTGAGTCGATGCCCATGCACGAGGGCATCAGCTGCACATCGACGCTGTTTCTCAAAGGAGCCGACAGCACGTATATACAGGATATAGAATTATGGTCCAACTACCGCAACGACCTCAATGCTTTCGCCAACCGTGCCGTGGCTCTCAACGAGAAGAACTGCAAGGGAAACATCTTCAAAAATCTCTCGCTCATGAGCACGCAGGACACCTATTACACCAACGATGGAGGCACCACTTATCTGGAGGACTGCACTATCAAAGGCACTGTTGACTTCATCTGCGGTGGAGGTACGATATATTTCAACCGATGCAACATCGAACTGCGTTCTCGTGGCGATGCGGGTAAGCGTGATGTGATATGCGCTCCAGCCACAGAGGCATTCAGACAATATGGATATGTGTTCAACAGTTGCCGCATCTATGGCGATTCAGCACAGAATAACCGCTTCATGCTTGGCCGCCCATGGAAGAATGCTCCTCAGGCTGTGTTTCTTGGCACGGTGATGACGATGCGGCCCGACAGCACAGGGTGGACTGAGATGCATGGCACGCTGCCGCGTCTGTTCGCTGAATATGAGAGCATGGATGATGATTTTCAGATTCTGTCCACATCTGCCAGACGAAAGCAATACAGGGATAAGAACAACATAAGCACCATTGTTCGCTTCAATATGCTTCTATCTGATGATGAGGCTGATAAGTATGATATTGACAAGGTGTTTCCTGGATGGCATCCCGATGTGAGAGCCCAGCTCATAGATCCTCCAGTGGTGCAGATAAAAGGAAGAGGAACCATTTATTGGGACGATGTGCCTGATGCATGCCTCTATGCCGTGTGCAAGAATCGTGATGTGGTGGCTTTCACTACCGTACCTCACTATAATGTGCCACGTGGCACAGCAGAAGGGTCTTGCTACTCGATACGTTGCGCCAACTTCTATGGAGGACTGGGCGATAGCAGCAATGAGGTGGTTTATCCTAATAGATGACATTGTGTATTCATGTCATATATATATAATATGTGAAGGCACAATGATATTCCAATAGGTTTGTACAGCCAAAACATAATAACTGAATTTTGTAGTCAAAGAAACAAATAATTATGAACACCTACTTATAAAATAATTTTGAACACATACTTATTATATTGTATTGCTGTCTGGTAAACTTTTTGAGCACAAAAGGTTTACTGGACAGCAATAGTTTTTTAACATTTATTAGATGTGAAGATTCGGGGTTTCTTGCGTTATACAAACAGAAACTCCAAACAACGGATATGATGGAAAAAAACGTAATGACAGAAATAGAGTTCAAGCTGATGGTTGAACGGATGCGCCCCCTGCTGATGAGGATGGGACGTGAGTTCTTCGGCTCCGACACCGAAGCAGAGGAAGTTGTGCAGGAGACATGGCTCAGGGCATGGAACGTGCGCGAGCGGGTGGTGCTCACTGATGCCTATGTAATGCGCATTGCCCGCAACTGCTGTGTCTCGATGTGGCGCAGACAGCGTGAGGAGGTGGAACTGGCCGACGGGTCAAGCGCCGCCATCACCAAAGTCACGCCAGAGGAAGAATTGGAAGAACAAGAAAACTCGGAGTGGCTCGCTTCTCGCCTCCAGCGTCTACCAAAGGCAGAGCGCGAGGTGTGGCAGCTCTTCTACGACAAGGGGCTGACGGTCGAGGAGATTGCCGAGGTACGTAGTATCTCCGTGGCTACCGTCCGCAACACCATCTCCTGCGTCCGCAACGCTCTGCGCATCGCCTTGCGCCATCGCTTCTTCACTTTGCGGCAGTTGATAGTCTTCGCTATTATTGCGTTGGCAACAGGAACTGTTGTGGCCGCTATCCTCATACCAAGTTTTCATTTCGTTAATGATAAAAAACAAAATGAAATAGAGCAATCTGGTGACACTACCATATATAATATGCAGAAAATTATGCCATCATATCCAGATGGCATAGATGCTTACCACGATTTCTTATCGCATAACATCCACTATCCAGAGGACGCTTTGACTGATAGTGTAGAGGGCAGAGTCTTTATTAGAGTAGTTGTGGAGAAGGATGGTCGTTTGACACATCCTGAAGTACTTAGTTCCCCCGATTCTCGGTTGACGCAAGAAGCCTTGCGACTAATCAGTATCGCCCCAAAATGGGAGCCATCTCGAATTGACGCTAAGATTATACGCAGTAAGATTTGCTTGACTTTTAATTTCTCGTTAGAATTAAAGAACTTGGACTTCACAAAGAATTCCATGAGGGAAATAAAGCACGATTTTTATTATGAGTAATACCATATTATATAATGCACAGACACATCATCACAATTATCCTTGTCCTCGTGGCATTGACGGCCAACGCACAGAAGACCGTCATTGAGGGCATCGTGCTCGACACACAGGGCAAGGTCGTGGACGCTTACGTAACCGTGGGACTGAAGGGTATGGGCAATATTCTGGGCTTTGCCGACATCGATAATAATGGACACTACAAGTTGGAATTTACCACACAGGCTGATTCCGTGACCGTCACGGCCTCGGGTCTTGCTATTGGCAACGAAGTGAAAGTGGTGAATAACAGTTCGCAGCGGGTAGATTTTCGTGTCAGCGAGAAGATCGTGCAGCTGAAGGAGGTCAGTGTCCGTTCGCAGAAGATTCGGCAGAACGGCGACACGCTGAACTACCTCGTTGGAGCTTATCAACAGCAGGGGGACCGTGTCATCGGCGATGTGCTGAAGCGTATGCCCGGCATAGAGGTGTCGCAGAGTGGCGGCATCAAGTTCAATGGCAAAAGCATCAGCAAATTCTATGTGGAGGACATGGACTTACTACAGGGTCGCTATGGACTCGCCACCCACAACATCAACGCCTCAGATGTGGCCACCGTTCAGGTGTTGGAGAACCACCAGCCCGTAAAAGCATTGCAAGGAAAGACGCTGACCGACAACGTGGCCATCAACCTAAAGCTGAAGGACTCCGCCAAGGGAACGGTGGCCATAAACACCATGATCGGCGGCGGCGTTCAGCAGGCAGGCGGCTGGCATATAGGCAGTCCCACGCTCACCGATGGTCAGACCATCATAGGTCAGAATCCGCTTTGGACTGCTGAGGTCGTGGGAATGCACTTCGCTAAGCGCCACCAGAACATGACATTATATAAAGGTAACAACACAGGCGATGATGTGTCAGCGGAACTCATCCAGCACTATTCGGGCATCAATAGTGTCAACCTCTATCCATTCTGTCCCATTGGTGCCATCATGCCCAGCGGCTCCGGCCTGCCGCAGAAGTATACCTTCGACAACCATAGCAATATTCTGACCATAAACCACTTGGAAAAGGTGACCAAGGATTCTGAAATAGGAATCAATGTAGCCTACCACAACGACTGCATACGCCGTGAGGGCAACAGTGTGGGCGACCAGTTTGTCAGCGACGACTGCCGACTGCTGACCTCTGAGACCATGACCAGCGAGACGATGGTAAACAACCTGAACATTCAGGCACGCTTCAACAGGAATGCATCTAACGGCTTTCTGGCCGACGTGCTGAAGTTCGACATCAACTGGAACAGCGACAGTGTGGACGGTCTGCTTTCCTCCGAGCTCACAGGAGCCGGTCCAATGAACTTCGGTAATGAGCGCGTCCGCCAGCACTTCAACCGCCAGCAACTCTCCGTTTCCAATACCTTCAACACCATCCGCAACTTCGGCAAGCATACGCTCGACCTCCATTTCTCAGCAGGCTACTCGCAGCGTCCCAACACCCTCACCGCCAGCATCGATTCGCTGCTTCAAGGCACATCCACCGCCTATCAGCAGGACGTGACCTCGCGTCACATCGTTGGCGACTTCCACACCAACTATGATTTCCGTTTCGGAGCGTTCACGCTGAACTACGGCGTGGTGGCACATGCCAGTCTGCATGGCATAGATACCTATCTTGACGGATTTGATATAGGTAAATATTCGGCACGTAATGACCTTTGGTACAACAGCTACGAACTCGTGCTCGGGCAACACTATAAGTATGAGCAAGGACGCTGGCGATTGTCGTTGGGCTTTCCGCTGAATCTCTACACGCAGACGCTTGACGATCGTATCCGCGATGACTGCCACAGCTACGTTCATCTGCTTGTCACGCCCACGTTATCTGCAAGCTACGAGTGGCGCGACTGGACTGCCAACACCTATGCCAACTACTCCAAGACAGTGGGCGATCCGGGCGGCATATACAGTGGCTACATCATGAACAACTACCGCTCATTCCAACGCAGCTACGTTGAGCAACTGTCGGAGACCGATCGCATGGGAGCAAGTGCCAGCATCGGTTATCGCAGCGCACTCACTGCGACCTTCTTCCGCATCAACGGTAGCTACAGTCACAGCCACGACAACCAGATTTACAGTACCGTCTATCAAGGAGCAACGAGTGTAGTGCAAGCCGTTGACCAGCGCACTGAGACCGACAGCTACAGCCTCAGTTTTGACAGCAGCAAGGGCTTCGATTTGCTCCAGTCCACGCTCCGCGCCTTCGGTGGTTACAGCTACTCCACTAACCAGCGGCTTATTGGCGGCACGGTCTATCCCTTCCATTTGCGCTCAATCAGCATCGGTGCAGGTGGCACCATCACACCCTGGCCCTGGCTCAACTTTGTTATCAGTAGCGGCTACTCATGGAACATAAGCCAGACCAACGACACCAGCGACAAACTTGCCCAGACCGTGCGCTCGGCAACTCAGAGGCTGAAGGTGAACGTCTATGTGACCAAGCAACTTACCCTTGCTGCCACTGTGGAGGACAACTACAACAACCTGACTGATGAGAACCGCCACACCTGGTTCGGCAACGCCACCACCAAGCTCAAGCTGAAGCACATCGATCTGGAGCTTCAACTTAACAACCTCTTCGACCAATGCCAGTACACCCGTGTCAACTACAGCGGCCTCGACATCTATACCCATACCTCGCAACTGCGTCCCCGCAATGTCGTGTTCAGCGTCAGATTCAAACTATTATAAACCAATATCAATATGTACAGAAGATTTTATGTCATCATACTCGCTATCGCTGCTGTCTGTGGCGGGGCATGGGCGCAGCCCAAAGTGAACGGGCGTGTGCCAACCCGCGAAAAGAGAGGCTATGACCAGCAGATTGTCATTGACACAGCAAACGTCCGTGTGCTCTATGCCCTTAATGCCAAGGACATCAAGGATGAGAATACTTACATCGATCTTGGTAAACTGGAGGTGGGCAAGCGTGTCAAAAAGTATAGTAGCGAATTTATAGACCTGTCCGATGAGGAAGCTGTCAAGTGGAAGAAGAAAACAGGACACGCTGGCTATGTGCCAAAGAGCTTTTGGATTGGTGGAAGACCAGAACTACGTGAGAACTGGAGTGAGTTGGTTTTTTCTGATTACTTTATCCGGGGCAACGAACTAAAAGAGTACGCTTGTTTTCCTCTTTGGGCGGAGCGTGAGAACAGCAGCTACACAGAGCCGTGGCCGCTGATGCAATGGACGCTGACAAACGAGCATCAGACCATCCTTGGCCACCGCTGCCAGAAAGCTACGTGCCGTTTTCGTGGCTGCGACTTCGTGGCGTGGTTCGCAGTAGATGTTCCAATCAATGGCGGGCCGTGGAAGTTAGGCGGACTGCCCGGCTGCATCCTCAAAGTTTATGATACGAAGAAAATCTACGTTTGGGAGGCTGTGGCCATAGAGCGCGGCACTTACCAAATAATGCAGTACCCTGATAAACTATATCCTAGATCGACCCGCAAGAGCGTGTGGCAGCGGCAGATGAAATACTCCGAAGATTACTTGAATGCTATCGGCAGGACGAGTTGGGAAGACCATCACCGTCCAAAGGTGAATTTTGAGCCGTTAGAGAAGGAATAAACAAGCATCATCATGAAAAAGAGAATCATCACAACAATCCTTGCCGTAATCGCCATTTACGGCGAGGCAAATGCGCAACAGAAGCAGGGACATGTCATGAGACCCTCATCAAAAGGCATGGAACACCCTACTGAGATTGGAAGGGCGCAAGTGGAAGTCATGTATGCGTTTAATGCAGAGGACATCAGCGACGAGCGTACATACATAGACCTGCACGTGCTACGTGCTGGAAAAGACATCAGCAAGCATTACAGCCGTTTTCTGGAGTTGAACGATTCGCTGGCTGACGATTTCAACAAGCGCAATCCGAAT
>OCLD01000069.1_pt1 | contig 25410 bp, 11 predicted proteins | sample 1495911 | NCBI WGS metagenome assembly OCLD01 (sample SAMN03418271, study PRJEB22391) | human gut metagenome | biome: human-gut; feature: organic feature; material: feces | host: Homo sapiens | place: Tanzania | collected 2013-01
GGGCGGTGCCCTGGGCTATGAGCTTATTGGGCTTTCAGCCCGTCCTTTTATGTCGATGGATATTTTTATATTATCTTTTTATATTTTTATCCATTGATATTTTATGTGCATCCATTGATGTTTTATGTGCATCTATAGATGTTTCAAGAGGAAAAGGCAGGATTATATATATAAAAGGAGGAAAGAAAGGAGAGATTAAGACAATTTAACAACCAAATTTCTTTTATTGGGAAAAATTGCTTTACCTTTGCCCCATTCTAATAAACTAAACAATTCCTGCTATGGAGACTAAAGGCATTATTGGCGCAGCAGTGATAACTGCCGTCGGCATGATCATCATGGGCATGAGCATAGCCAAAGGAATCGTGGACTTCAAGGACCGCGACCGTACAGTAGTGGTGAAAGGTCTGTCGGAAAGAGAGATGAAAGCCGACAAGGTGACATGGTCTCTGACATACAAGGAGATAGGCAACGACCCGGCCGTGATGTATAATCTGCTGGAGCAGAAGAACGCCAAGGTGGTGGCTTTCCTCAAGTCTGCCGGCGTGAGCGACAAGGAGATAAGCATCAATCCTGCCGTGATTTCCGACCGCCAGGCGGACAACTACGGCAACGAGATAATGAACTACCGATACAAGGCGAGCAGCGTCATCACCGTGACATCGACAGATATAGACAAGGTGAGAAAGCTGATGCGCCGCCAGGCGGAACTGATGAAGCAGGGCATCGCCATCGTCAGCGACGAATACAGCAGCAACGTGCGCTATGAATTCACCGGACTGAACAAGATAAAGCAGGACATGGTGGAAGAAGCCACGAAGAATGCGCAAGCCACAGCGGAGCAGTTTGCCACCGATACCAAGAGCGACCTCGGGGATATACGAAGCGCCCAGCAGGGACAGTTCTCGATAGAGGACCGCGACTCCAACACGCCTTACATCAAGAAGATACGCGTGGTGAACACCATGACATACTCGCTGAAGTAAGCCAAGCGTACAGACAGCTGGAAAGCACGGCGGACCATGTCTGCACAGGCAGGGCATCCGTCTATCATAAGACATATCATTAAGTTGAAAATAAACATCGGTTTTAATCCGACCTCTAATGGTCTGATACCTGAAAGACACGTTTTCCAGACAGAACCACAGTCACGGAAACCCCAACATCAATACCAACGAGTCTCTGATACCATTATATAAAGCACAAGAGACCCAACCGAAGAAATCTAATAAATAAAACCATAAAAATCTAATAAAAGAAACATTTATGAAAACATGTATCGCATTGCTTGCCAGCATGCTCTGCGTTGCCACACCAACGCTTGCAGATGACGACTCCCCATCAATGAAAATCGACCTCCAATCACGCGTCAGTTATCTGAACAACCGTATCGGCAACGACATCGACCACAGCAACTCGGGCTTCAAAGGAGAATACTTCCTGCTTTCCGTAAGCGGACAGATCAACGACCAGATCTCATACTCCTGGAGACAGCGCCTCAACAAGAAGATAGACAACAACAACATGTTTGACGCTACCGACTGGCTCTACGTGGACTACAAGTTTGCTCCAAACTGGAGCGTAGCAGCAGGTAAGCAGGAAGTGCTGATAGGCGGCTACGAGTATGACCGCAACCCTATCGACGTGAACGCTCCGTCAGAATTCTGGAACAATATCGCTCCGTTCCAGTTTGGCGCAAGCGCTTCCTACACCACAACAGACGGCAGCCACCGCTTCACCGGACAGGTGAGCCAGAGCCCTTTCAATATGCCTATGCATAGAGATATGCTTTCCTACAGCCTCTTCTGGGCAGGCAAATGCGGAATGCTGAGCACTCTCTGGTCAGTGAATATGGTGGAGACGACTCCTTACCACTATATCTCATACATCTCACTGGGCAACAGAATCGACATCAACAACGCTTCGCTGGAGTTTGACTTCATGAACCGCGCCGCAAAGCACCAGACCTACCTCTTCAAGGACTGCTCGGTGATGGCACGTCTCGACTACAGACCAATACCACAGGTGGGCATCTTCGGCAAATGCGCTTATGATGTCAACAATACAGACATAAGTGCCGACCCAAGCGTACTGCCTGGCACAGAGCTTACCACCATCGGTGGCGGCGTGGAACTCTATCCCGTGAAGGACACCGACGTGCGTCTCAGCCTCGGTATCTCCCACTCCACCGGAACGAACAGCAACCCTTCAGGCACTGTACAGAACAATCAGACACAGGTACGCGTAGGCTTCATAGCCAAGCTCAATGTGTTCTCCTGGAAGAAATAGTCACTAAAATCCTTTCAAGTGGCCTGGTTTCCTCACTTTATCCCATTGTGGAAAACAAGTAAATCAGGCACTTGCATAGATCTGAACAACCAATTTATCTACAACATCATGGCAAACAACAAAGCAAATCGCAAGCCGCTTATTCCGAGTGGTATATGGTGTATCCTCGTGATTGTAATCCTCTTCGGCTACTTAGGCGCAGTGATGGGCGTGCCAAACATGCTCAACACTATCATGAAAACCGCACACGACCTGCTGCTCAACACCGTATTCTATCTGATGAGTATCTGCGTTATCACAGGCGCATTGGGCAGAGTGCTGGTGGAATTTGGAGTGGTGGCACTGCTGGAGCGCGTGCTCCGTCCGCTGATGGGACCTATCTTCAATCTCCCTGGCGTGACATCCCTCGGCGCGGTGATGACATTCCTCTCGGACAACCCTGCCATTATCTCACTCGCCAACGAAAAGCGCTTTGCCAGCTATTTCAAGAAATATCAGTTTATCTCTCTGACAAACTTCGGTACCGCATTCGGTATGGGTCTGCTTGTCATCGTGTTTATGGCAAGTGAGGGCTTCTATGCTGCTCCTATCATCGGCTTGCTTGGTGCTTGTTGTGGCTGTGTGGTTTCCACCAGACTGATGCAGCGCTTCGTGCTGAAGGCATATCCACAGTATGAATTCGAGGATGCCGTTTCCCCGGACGAGATAGAAGATGACACAGTGCAGGAGAACGGCGAGAAGAAGACCGTGCTCATCCGTGTGCTCAATGCCATGCTCGACGGTGGCAGAAGCGGTGTGGAGGTAGGTCTTGCCATCATTCCTGGCGTGCTCATCATCTCCACTTTCGTGATGATCTTCACCTTCGGTCCAGCCACTGACGGCAGTTATACAGGCGCAGCATATCAGGGTGTGGAACTTCTCCCTTGGCTTGCCAACCAGATCGACTTCGTGTTCGAGTGGCTCTTCGGTTTCCATGACCCACACCTCGTGGCATTCCCAATCACCGCCCTCGGTGCTGTAGGAGCATCCCTGAGCTTGATTCCCGGCTTCATCCAGCATGGTTGGATTGACGGCAACGCCATTGCAGTGTTCACGGCTATCGGTATGTGCTGGAGCGGATTCTTGAGTACACACACCGCTATGCTCGACTCTCTCGGCTATCGTGACCTCACTCCGAAGGCTATCTGCGCACACTTCTGTGGCGGTCTCGTGGCTGCTGTCTGCGCACACTGGATGTATTTCCTCTTTGCTATGGTGGCGTAGGGATTGGATTGTTGTTTTGTGGTCTTGTTGTTTTGTGGTCTTGTTGAGTGCTGAAAGTGATTATCAAAATGCAAACGACGGAACAACCAGACAACAAAGCAACCAGACCACACGCCCTGAAGGGGCATCAGCACATAGCCCAGGGCAACACCCTGGGTAAATAAATCACCGAATAACCGATTACGCCCTGAAAGGGCAAAAGCATGATATAACCCATTGCATATCATGCTTTTGCCCTTTCAGGGCGCATTCATGTCGATACAAGTACCCAGGGTGTTGCCCTGGGCTATGTGCTTATTGGGCTTTCAGCCCGCAGAGATGATGGGACGACCGTGAAAAACACGGCAAGTTGCCTACTTATAACCCAGAGACTTGGTCCCAGGTTACTATCGCTACACTCGATATAGGCAAATACCTAAGCTTGCTGGCTGTGGCTATCGGTAAATTCACACTATTATACCGACAACCAAAAACCAACAACCGACAACCATTTTGTGGTATTACTCCTCCTCATACTGCTTCATATACTCACGAGGGGACATGCCATAAATCTTCTTGAACATGGTGGAGAAGCTGGTGGCGGAATTGAATCCGCAGCGATACATTATCTCCGTGATGCTCTGTCCCTTGTGACTGAGCAAGCGGGCAGCCTGCTTCATGCGGAGATTACGGATGAAGTCATGCGGCGTCTGGTTGGTATATTCCTTCATCTTACGGTGGAGATGCACACGACTGATACCCACTTCAGAGCAGATAAGGTCGATGTTGAGGTCAGAATTGCCAATATTGGCATTGATGACAGCCATTATTCTTGCGATGAGTTTCTCGTCGGCAGTCTCTATTTCCACATTGTCGAGGTCGGTCTTGGTATCCTCCTTGCCTGTGAACTTATTCTCCATGACCCGACGCGAACCGATAAGATTGGCGATGTTACGGCGCAGGATATCCATATTAAACGGCTTTGTGACGTAAAGGTCGGCACCTGTCTCAAGACCTTCCAGCATATCCTCGTCGCGCGTCTTGGCGGTAAGGAGGATGACAGGGATATAGTTGGTGTTGATATTCTGCTTGATTTTCGCGCAGAGAGTGTTGCCGTCCATCTCCGGCATCATCACATCGCTTACCACAATCTGCGGACGCTCACGGATGATGGCAGGGAGAGCCACCTTACCATTCTCGTATGCGAGCACACGATATGTGGAAGAAAGCTCGCTCTGGAGATAGTCGCGTATGTCATCATCGTCCTCCACTATGATGACGGTGTGGCGCTTTGTGGTGCTGGACTTTACGAGTTCAGCCACTTCTTCCTCTGTTTCCTCCACAGGAGCAACATCTTCAAGGGTTTCTTTTTCCACGGTTTCATCGCTGTTATCCTCGATGAAATGGGCGATTTCCGCCTCTTGCAGGTGTTCCTTGCCAAGTGGCAGCGTGACAGTAAACACCACTCCGCCCTCCACATTCTCCACTTCGATACTGCCATGATGCAGCAATACGAGGGAACGGGCAAGGTCAAGACCTATGCCAGTGCCCACCTTGCTCTGGTTTATCGATGTGGCTACCTGATGGAAACGCTCGAAGATGCTCCGCATAGCGTCTTCCGGGATGTGGTCACCGGTGTTGAACACTCGCAACTGGCAGCAGTTGAGGTCAGGCATATTGTCGAGAGACACACGGACCGTTCCGTTCTTGGACGTATATTTCATCGCATTCGACATGAGATTCATCACCACCTTATCGAAATGAGAGCGGCCAATCCATATCGGGAGCTTGTCGTCAGGATGCTCGAACTCCAGTTTTATATTCTTGCTGTTCGCCTGCGGACGGAAGAGATCGAGCACATCGCCCACGAAATAGACCATATCCGTTTCCTGCATCTGCATCTGCATCTGTCCCTTGTCAATCTTTCGCAGGTCGAGAATCTGATTGACGAGATGGAGAATACGGTCGGCATTGCGTTTCATAATCTCGTAGATGCCCTGTCGATGGGAGTCGCGGTCCTCGCGGATAAGCTGCAGGAGCGGAGTGAGTATGAGCGACATAGGGGTGCGTATCTCATGGGAGATATTGATGAAGAAGCGCAGTTTCTGCTCGTTGAGCTCCTCCTTGTGGATATGTTCCTGAAGGCGGAGGCGCTGGTCATTGCGCGCACGAATCAATCGCAGATACCATAAGGCGAAGCCTATTATAATAAGGAGATAGACTATGCGTGCCAAAGGCGTGAAATACCACGGATTATGCACCACGACGGTAAACTCCTTGATAGGCGACTGCACGCCATTATCTACCGCTATCACGCGGAAATGGTAGTCACCAGGCGAGAGACGATAGAGGGAAATGGTGTTCTCTCCGGCAGGAAGAGTCACCCAGTCATCACCGTTGATGCTGTACTTGAAGCTCAAGCGCTCAGTACCTGAATAGGTAAGAGTGGAGAAATGGATGGAGATGGAGTTGTCTGCATGACAGAAATCAAACCTGTCAGCCAATGAGACAGCCTCGCCGCATATCTCGAACATTCCGGATCTGGCAAACGAAGTGACGCGCTCACCGCTCATGTTGATGCTAGAAATGACGACAGAAAGATTCTCATTGCCTTTCTTCACCTTGGTAGGATTGAAATAAGAGACGCCGGAGGTGCCGCCGAAGTACATCATATCATTTTTCCCATCGAAGAAGGAAATGCCTGGACCATACTCATTTCCCTGCAATCCGTCAGAGCCATAGAAGCATTCCACCTTCTTGGTCTCAGGGTTGAAACGGGCAAGTCCGTTGTTAGTACTTACCCACAGATTGCCCTGCCTGTCCATCTCTACGGCGCAGACGCGCTTGTCGGGCAGTCCGTCAGCATTGGTATATACGGTAATTTTCCTGGTCTTTATGTCGAAGCAATGCAGTCCCTGAGATGTTCCTGCCCATATATGGCCCTTATTGTCATCAAAGATGGAATAGATATTCAGATTCTCAAGGATGGATTTACCGCCGAATATGGCATTCCATTTACGGGTCTTGAGGTCAAGACATGAGAGTCCGGAAGACGTGCCGACATAGAGTCTGGACTCATCACGGCTCAAAGCCATCTGGATGATAAAGTCATTGCAGAGGCTATTAGGCTTGAATTCATTATGATACTCAGTCAGTTTGTCGGTGAAAGGATTGTAGCATTTCAGTCCGTCGCCAAGGGTTCCTATCCAGAGGTTTCCCTTCTTGTCGTGGCGTATGTCGAAGACGTTCTGCGACTTGCCGTAACTGAAGGATGCACGGTGGTACTCTCCCGTCACTTTATCCACCCATCCGAAGCCTTCGGTGTAGGAACCTATCCACAGACGACCGTCGATATTCTCCTCAATGTCCAGGATAGCGGAAGGCACAGTGCCACCCTCGCTGGCAGGAATGAAATGTGCGATGCGCTGATGATTGGCATCAAGGGCATAGAGACCGTCCTGATCGGAAGCCACCCAGAGCGTGCCGTCGGTCTGGCAGTGAACTGCAAGGACGCACGTCTCGCCGATGGAATTGCCGTCAGCCTGATGTTCACCGAGGCAATTGAATACGTATGAATGGGGCGGCTGGAGGAAAACGCCCTTCTGGAAGAGTCCCAGCCAGAGGTTATGCGACTTGTCCATGAATATGGAAGAGACCTTCGACTTTGCGATATTCACCTCATGGCTCGTCACATACGTAGGGCGTGAGTAGCCAGTCACGGGATTATAGACGAAGAGTCCGGAACCATTGGTGCCGAGATAGAGATTATTGTCGGAACGGACAAATATGGAGTTGATGCGGAAAGACGAAGAAGCCGGGCAGAGAACGAAGCCTCTGCGGTGAGAATCCATGCGATACACGCCGCCGTTGCTTGCTCCGACATATATGTTGTCAGCCTTGTCACGGCACATGTACGCAAAACTGAAATTGTCAGCGATATGGTATTCCTTCAAAAGCTTCAAACTATCAAAATTCCTCGGTTTCATCGGGGAAAACGAAACAACGCCATTCTTCTCGGAGACACCCCAGAGAATGCCTTTCCTGTCGAACATCAACTGCGTGACAAACTGCCCTGGTCCGGCACCAGGAAAGACATTACGCACCTGGTCCACATCCGTTATACGCCATATACCACGACCGGATGTAGAGAAGATGATGCTGCCGTCTGGGGCTTCACAGAACGCATTGACGAAGAAAGGCACCACTTCATCGGTGCCTGCCACCTTGAGCTGATGGAATTTACCCTTCACCTTGACGTATATGCCATTGCTTGTTCCTACGTAAAGGTAGCTGTTCCTGTCCTCTATTACGCAGGTGATGTTGTCCCCCATGAGTCCATCCTGGGGTCCGAAGCGCTGGAATGTATAGCCGTCATATCTGTTGAGACCGTCCTCTGTCGATACCCACACGAAGCCTATCCTGTCCTGATAGACCTGATTGACATAGCTGCTGCTCAGATTCTGGCGCACATTGTAGAGCGTTCCGAGCTGTGCCTGGAGCGATGCAGGCACGAAAACGGACAGCATCGACATGAGGAAGAACTTGATGATTCTGTTATTTCCCTTCATAGTTTCGTTGGTTAGTTGCTTATTTTAGCCGGTTGCAAAGTTAGGAATAATTTTTCATTTATACCATTAAAATCCCCCAAAAACTTTCTCAAATGTAACATTTGCCAAATAAAATGACACATTTTAGGGCATTTCACCGTCACTTCGGGCGAATTTGTTACAAAAGAAAAAGTAAGGGGAATTATTTATAAACATTAATTTTATAAAATTTAGTAATTTTGCACCGCATTCCGCACCTACGGATGCAACGCCTAAAGATACTACAAGCAGAAACGTCATCTCTGACCAATTCCTGAAAACCGGCTATAACCGAAAACAGAAATAAACAGAATACAAAACCAAAAACTGACCAAATGAAAAAAATCAATGACTTACTCTTGACGAAATGGCGCAGTCTTTCTGTCTCCATTGCGTTGTCGGCTTGCCTCTTCAGCTTCACGGCATGCGACAAGTATGATTTGGATGAGACTACCCCTGAAGGATGGGGAGCCAGCATCTACAGCTATCTGGCAGAAGACGGTCACTACAAGAACACAGTCCGACTGATCGAAGACCTGAATCTCAAGGAGGTTCTCGCCAAGACCGGATCGAAGACCATGTTCGTAGCAGACGACGATGCCTTCGAAAGATTCTACTCCAACAACAGCTGGGGCGTGAAGAACTATGACCAGCTGAGCCTTGCACAGAAGAAAATGCTCCTGCTCGGCGCAATGATCAACAACAGTTACCAGATCAACAGCCTCTCAAGCATCGAGGGACCGGTGAAAGGACAGTGTATGCGCAGACTTAGTTCGCAGACCATCTACGACACCGTATCAGTGGTAAAGGTGAAGGATCTCCCTAACATGACACCGGAAGCAAGAACCCACAACACCACTTGGGCAAAGTTTGACGGCAGGGACAACATCGTGCTGATGCGCGACATGACCATCACTCCGATGATACACTTCATCGAAGAGCAGATGGCAGACAACAAGATCACCAACGATGACTACAACTTCCTCTACAACTACACTACCGAACGCCAGGCCGGCGACGCAAGTGTCAACGGCAAGAAGATAGTGCAGCAGAACATCAAGTGCAGCAACGGATTTATACATAAGGTGGAGGACGTGATGACACCACTGCAGAATATGGCAGAAGTCATCGCCAGCAAGCCTAACGTAAGCCTTTACAACAGTCTGCTCGAACGCTTCTGCGCTCCTTTCTATGTAGGCGATGACGCAGTGAAACAGTACAACTACCTCTTCAACCAGAACGTCGATTCCATCTTCCAGAAGCGTTTCTTCTCCGACAAATCACAGGACGGAAAATCTCTCAGGGTGGATGACGACAACATCGTGGCTAAGTCTCTCCTCAAATTCGACCCGGAATGGAACCAGTACTACAGCGGTCTCGCCATCCCTTCAGCCAATGCCGCTCTGGAAAAGAACATGGCAGTGATGATGGTACCGAGCAATGCCGCTCTGGAAAACTACTGGAACAACGAGGCTGGTAAAGTGCTCAAGGACCAGTACGGCTCATGGGACAAGGTGCCAAATGACGTAATCGTGGAACTGATAAACAACAATATGCTCTCTTCCTTCGTGGAAAGCGTGCCAAGCAAGTTTGGAAGCATCCTCAATGATGCCAACGACCCGATGGGAGTGGACAAGGCAGACATCGACAGCGTATGGCTCGGCTGCAACGGTGCAGTGTATCTTACCAACAAGGTATATTCCCCTACATCATTCGTCAGCGTGCTTTATCCTGCCATCGTCAATGAGACCATGAAGGTGATGCGCTGGGCTGTGGAGAAGAATCAGTACAATGTGTATCTCAACTCACTGAATTCACGCTTCAGTTTCTTCATCCCGCTCAACGATGCGATGCTGGATTACATCGACCCGGCTTCGTATGGCAAGGCCAAGACCCAGCTCTACCGTTTCCATTACGATGCCACCAAGACCGTACCGGTATGGGCAAGCGTATATGAATACGACATGGACACAAGGGAAATCGGCGACAGCATACGCGAAGAGCGCGATGAATTTGCCCTCAAGAGCAAGCTGAGAGACATCCTCGACAACCATATCGTCATCGGTGACGTGGAGGACGACAACAGATTCTACAAGACCAAGGCAGGCACCGAGATAGAGGTGGAGAACGTGGCACAGGGCGCACACGGCATGACCGTAGGAGGAAGCCTCCAGCTGGACGGCACTTACTCAGGTCCGCTCCACGTCAGCTACATCTACGACCAGACCGCAATGGGTAACGGTAAATGCTATATCCTCGACAAGGAACCTATCATGACCACCCGAAAGAGCGTATTTGACGTGCTCAGCGAGCATGAAGAATTCTCAGAGATGAGAAAACTCATCGAGGGAAGTTCACTCCTCGAGACCATCCACGACGAGAAGCATGCCTGCACCAGCACCAACCTCAGTTGCTTCAACACATACCACTACACCATCTATGTGCCGACCAACGAGACAATCCTCAATCTCCAGAAGGAAGGAAAACTGCCTACATGGGAGCAGGTGGACCAGTGGGACGAGGATGCTCCACAGCGTCTGGCAGACTCACTCGCCATCGAGAACTTCATCAAGTGCCACATCCAGGACAACGCTCTCTTCATCGGAGCGCAGCCACAGGAAGAGGATGGATATGAGACAGCTTACATCGGTGCGAGCGGAAAGTTCGACCGCGTATATACCACCCTCACAAAGGACGACATAATAATCAAGAGATCACAGACCGACACCAAGCCTTGCAAGGTGGTGAAGAAGGCAGGACTCTACAACATCATGGCACGAGAATATCAGCTCGAAGGCACTGACAAGAAGGAATCCAACAGCGTCTATACCACGTCTTCCGCCGTCATACATCTCATCGACGGCTCGCTGATGAAATAAAAGGCGACATATCCAACACTTTTTCCAATAATATATATAAGGTATATGAAAAGTATAATTTCCAAATATAATCTGAGAAGACTCCTCGTCGTCCTCATCATGGCAATGCCAATATGGGGAACCGACTGCCGGATGCTCCATGCTCAGAATGAGGGATTCATCGTGTCGGGTACTGTCTCCGACGCCATGGGTCCAGTAATGATGGCAAACATCATCGAGATAGACGGAGCAAACCGTATCATCAGTTCCGGACAGACGGACATGAACGGTAACTTCTCATTCAAGATCAAAGACCCTAAGAACAAGCTCAAGATCAGTTTCGTGGGCTGCAAGACAAAGATTCTCCCTATCAAGCAGGAGGTCTATAACATCATCCTCGAAGACCAGACCACTCTGAAGGAAGTGACCGTGGTCAGCAAGCGACGCGCCGGCGGCTCAGGACTTGCCATTCCAAAGGACCAGATGTCCACTGCCAACCAGTCCATCGACATGAAGGAGTTTGAAGGACTTTCCTTCACCTCCGTCGATGAAGCCCTTCAGGGACGTATTGCCGGACTTGACATCGTGGCAAACTCCGGTAACCTCGGTTCCGGAACATCCATGCGACTCCGTGGTGTCAGCTCCATCAACTCCAGCAGTGAGCCTCTCATCGTGGTGGATGGCAACGTATGGCAGAACGACCAGGGAGCCAACTCCATCGACTTCAGCAGCGCAAACGACGAGAAATTCGCCGAACTCCTCAACGTAAACCCTGAAGACATCGAGAGCATCAGCGTGCTCAAGGATGCTGCAGCCACTGCTATCTGGGGTTCACAGGGTGCCAACGGCGTAATCGAAATCAAGACAAAGCGTGGTACACGCGGCAAGACACGTGTCACATACAGCTACCGTCTCACCGGAACATGGCAGCCGGAAGGCTACAAACTCCTTTCCGGTGACGAATACACCATGCTCATGAAGGAGGCTTACTTCAATCCAAAGTTGAACAATGACGCCAGCAACATCATCGAGTTCAACTATGACCAGAGCAATCCTAACGGCTGGAACAACTACAACAAGAACACCGACTGGGCTAAGGAGGTAAAGCAGACCGGATGGAGACAGAACCATTACCTCTCACTGACAGGTGGTGGTGAGAAAGCCCACTTCCGTATCGGTGCGGGATATGACCATGAGACCGGCTCTATCATCAAGCAGCAGCTCGACCGTCTCACTTCCCGCGTAGCCCTCGACTACTTTGTCAGCGACAGAATAAAGATCGTGACAAACCTCGCTTTCACTTATACAAAGAACAACAAGAACTATGCTGACCTGCTCGGCATAGCATACAGGCGTATGCCTAACCTCCCTGTGTATGAGCATGACATGAATGACCAGTCCACAGGTTACTATTACAACATCCCGAAGACCATCTCCCCAGAACTCCAGGACCAGGTAAGCCAGATGAATCCTGTAGCTGTGGCAAACCTCGCAAAGAGCAGCGACACCAGTTACAAGATCACACCGGAGTTCCAGCTGGTATATAATCTTCTCGGAACCTCGGAAGGCAAGACACAGTTGAAATATGAAGGCAGGATAGTATTCGACATTGCCAACAATTATTCCGACTCTTTCCTCCCAAACACTCTCAATGTCAACGACTGGCAGAACGAGAACAACAACAAGACAACGGCATACTCATACAAGAGTCTCGGCATTTCCACCACACATACCTTGACTTTCATCCCTCATTTCAAGAATGAGGACCACTCAATGATGATGATGCTCCGCGGACAATTGAACGACGGCAGCTCCAATACGCAATCCACCACCAAGTACCGTCAGCCTAATGGCATCAACAGCACAGGTAGTGACGGCGTGATAAGCGCACTCTCAAGCGGTGCAGGCCAGTGGCGCAGCCTTTATCTGACATACTCTTTGCACTACGCTTACAAGAGCCGCTACATGTTCGACTTCTCTGTTCGTCGTGACGGAACCACGCAGTTTGGTAAGGACAAGCGCTGGGGTAACTTCCCTGCACTTTCTCTCCGCTGGAACGTAAGCAAGGAGCCTTGGTTCCAAAAGAACGTGAAGTGGATGTCAATGCTCTCCATCCGTCCAGGTTGGGGTATCGTAGGTAAGCAACCAGGCGCGGAATACCTCTACTTCTCTACATACAGCAACGGCAAGGGATACCTCAATTATGGTTCCACAAACCTTGACAACATCCAGCTGAAGAAACTCAAATGGGAGCAGAAGAAGACCTACAACCTCGGTTTCGACTTCGGTTTCTTCGATGAAAAGATCAACGGTAACATTGAGATATACAAGCAATATACCTCTGACCTGCTGATGTATAACGTAGCGATTCCTACATCTTCCGGTTTCCCGAACCTGTCAAGAGACAACGTAGGCAAGATGGAGAACACCGGATGGGAGTTCAACATCAACAGCAACGGACTCATCAAGTTCGGCAAGCTCGGTCTTGACATCAACGTAACATTCGCAAACAACAAGAACGTTATCACTGAAATGGACGAGAGCTGTCTCAAACTCATGAACAAGGACTTCTCCCGCCGCAACGGTGATTACCAGACACGTGTGGAGCTCGACAAGCCTTTCGGCAGCATATATGGCTTCAAGTACCTCGGCGTTTACCAATATACTGAATACACTGACGATGAAATCAAGGGCGTAAGCGGACCGAACGCACCGGTAGTACGCGATGAAAACGGCAGAGTAATCAAGGACCAGAAGGGACATACCAAGCCAATGATGTTCTGTTACGGCACAGGTGCAGAGTATGAGTTCCAGGGTGGTGATGCCATGTATGAGGATGTGAACCATGATGGTAACATCAATGAGCTCGACATCGTATATCTCGGCTCTGCCCTTCCAAAGATAACCGGCGGATTCGGACTCAAGTTCCACCTCGGACGTTGGTCACTCAACAACCAGTTCAACTTCCGTTATGGCAACAAGGTCATCAATGCCAACCGCATGAACCTTGAGAACATGTATGGCAACGGCAACCAGAGCCGCGCTGTCAACTACCGTTGGCGCGTGGAAGGTGACAACGCCGTCATCCCAAGAGCATTGCATCAGGCAGGCTACAACTATCTGGCCAGCGACCGATTCGTGGAAGATGGCTCATTCATCCGTCTGAACTATTCCCAGATCAGCTACTCCTTCCCACAGAAGACGCTGAAGAAACTGGGCTTGACACAGTTGAGCTTCTACGTATCAGCCAACAACCTCTTCTGCCTCACCAAGTATTCCGGTGCAGACCCAGAGGTAGGCTACGGCTCTACAGGTCTCTCATTGGACCAGGCACAGACACCTCGTGCCAAGTCATTCACTGGTGGTATCACCATCCAGTTCTAATTGCATTAGTATGGTTACTGGTTTTTGGTTGTAGGTTATTGGTTAGATAGCACTATTCCAACCAATATAACAATAAACCAAAGCCCCGTGTCCACCGCGTCACCGGCGGATAACAATCCACCAACCAACAACCGACAACCAACAACCAACAACCTTATAAAAAATCAAATATGAACATTTCAATATCAAAACATATCAAGAAGCCAGTCCTTCACGGCATTCTCTCCGTCATAGCATTAGGCGGAGCAAGCGCAGGACTGCTCTCTTCATGCTCTGATTTCCTTGATATCACACCTCTTAATAAGGTGGTTCTTGAGAATTTCTGGACGCAGAAGAGCGAAGTGAACGCCGTACTCATGGGATGCTATGAATCCTTAGAGTCAGAGGAAAGCATCATCCGCATGGGAGTATGGGGCGAGATGCGCTCCGAGAACATTCTCCAGGGCGCAAGTATCGGCAATGAATACAACGAGATCCTGAACGAGAACATCCTTCCTACCAACTCTCTCACCAAATGGAACGTGATGTATCAGACCATCAACCGCTGTAACACAGTATGCCATTACGCTCCTATGGTGCAGAAGAAGGATCCTAACTACACCGTCAACGAGCTTAATGCCAACATCGCCGAGGCTTCATTCATCCGTGACCTCTGCTATTTCTACCTCATCCGCACATTCCGCGACGTGCCATTGTCATTCGAACCTACCATCGATGACACCAAGGAGTTCCAGATTCCTGCCACACCTATGAACGCTGCTCTCGACTCCCTGATCAAGGACCTCGAAAGTGTCAAGGACTATGCAGTAAGACGTTACGTGGATGACAGCAAGATGTCAAACTCGCAAGCCTCAAGCCAGGCTTACGAGAACAGCAGCCGTGTGACCCGCATTGCTATCTACGCTCTTCTTGCCGACCTCAACCTCTGGCGTGGAAACTATGATGAGACCATCAAATACTGCGACCTCGTCATCGACTTCAAGAAGAACCAGTACAAGGAAAAGAAGAATCAGATAGGCGACCTCAATGACATGCAGGAGTTTGCCGGCATTCCTCTTATCCTCGAAGGCACTGTGGGCTCAGTCACTTGTGGCAATGCCTACAATGAGATATTCGGCACAGGAAACTCTTTCGAGAGCATCTTCGAGCTGTATTTCCGCAACAACCAGCAGGTGAAGAACAAGTATGTGAATGAATTCTACGGCAAGGACCGCCTCGGATCCATCTCTGCTCTCAGCCGTTACTGCAAGGATGCAGCGACCGGCAACAGCGACCTCTTCACCAAGAACGACTGCCGCGTGTATGCCACATCCGAGCTTTCAAACAGCAGATACGCCATCACGAAGTACGCGAACAGCAACGTCTCCATGAACATCACCAACGTGACAGACGAGAAGAGCCTCAAGCTCTCCACCAGCCGTGGCAACGCCGAGTATGCCAACTGGATCATCTATCGTCTCACTGACGTGATGCTGATGAAGGCAGAGGCTTGTATCCTCAAGGGCGAAGCAGAATATGAGACTGCATTCACACTCATCAATGCAGTCAACAAGCGTGCCCACAACTACACCACATCGGCTGCCAAGGACACTCTTGTATTCGATGACTACAGGACAAGCCAGGAGAAGATGGAGCAACTGCTGTTTGACGAGCGCAACCGCGAATTCATGTTTGAAGGCAAACGCTGGTACGACCTCGTCAGAATGGCTGTCCGCGACGGAAGCAACCAGCGCCTTGTCAGTGAAGCCACAAAGAAATACCAGGATAAAGTCAATGCTCTCAAAATCAAATTGGCTGACCCTAACATCATCTTCTTCCCTTACAACAAGGATGAACTCAAGGTCAATCCGTTCCTGAAGCAGAACCCTGCTTATGGCAACACTGAGGAATTTGAGTAGTTGAAGTTGTTTTGTTGTTTTGTTGTCTGGTTGTTTTGTTGTCTGGTTGGATGCCGATGGCTATCCGGAATACAACAAACGATATAACGACAAGACAACATAATAACCCAAAACCAAAAACCAAAAACCCAAAACCAATACACTATGATTCATTTCATTTCAAAATATACAAAGAAGATAACGCTCCGTTCCTTCATGCTTGGAATTGCCGTAGCAAGCATGACAGCGAGTGTTCTCACTGCTTGTGTGGACAATGATTTCAGCGACAAGAACTATTACACTGCCACCAAGCGCACTGCAGCGCAGCTCATCAGCGACTCTCCTGAACGCTACAGCAAGTTCCAGCAGATCCTGGAGCGCGCCAACTACTACAATGTGCTCAGCACTTACGGCACTTTCACTGTCTTTGCGCCTACCAATGAGGCGGTGGAGACATATCTCTCGGAGAATGGTTACAAGGACATCAATGACATTCCGGAAATCAAATGCGACACCATTGCCCGCACTCATATCATCAACAAGCAGGCCTGCTTTACCACAGACTACTATGAAGGCGAGCTTCCTATGAATATGGACGACCGCTATCTCGTGCTCTCAAGCGACAGCGACGTGAACAACAACAACGCCCTGCTGCTCTATGTCAACAAGCGTTCAAAGCTTGTCCAGAAGGATGACTCCGTGACCAACGGCGTAGTGCACACCATCGACCGCCTCATCACTCCGAGCAACAGTTTCCTTCCTGACCTCATAGCCGAGGATTCCACCACTACCATCTTCGGTCAGGCATTGAAGCTCACCAACATGAGCGACTCTCTGACCAAGTATATGGACCTCGACTATTCCGTAAGTGACGACTCTGCCACGATAGGTGTACCTATCCGTTACGGTAATCAGGACTGGAAAGCCAAGTATCCTGAGAAGAGATTCCATAAGTTTACTGCCCTTGTGGAGCCTGATGCAGTGTTCAAGAAGCACAACATCAACAATATCAACGACCTTATCGCATACGCAAAGAAAGTCTATGACAATACATTCCCTAAGGATGCAGGTCTCTATGACAATGATTTCACCAATCGAAAGAACCCTCTCAACCGCTTTATCAGTTACCATCTCATCGACGGTCGCATAGGTTATGACGATCTTGCTCCTTCTGGAGAGGTGATGAAGCAGTGTCTTGTCACTGACGTTGCCGACCCTGAAGCATTCTGGCAGACCATGTGTCCAGGCGCAATGATTCGTTTCTGTCGCCCAAGCGAAGGACTTTTCGCCAATCGTAAGGGCCTCGGCAGAAAGTATGATGATGGCTGTCAGGGCGTGAAAGTGCTCTCCGCATCCGAGAGTGGCACACATGAGCAGGGCGCATTGAATGGCGTTTTCCATTATCTTGACGACATACTGGTCTATGATGTCAACACCCGTGACAACGTGCTCAACTGCCGTATGCGTATCGACGGCACCACATTGAGTCCTGACTTCTGGAATGCAGGCGCTGTGGGCCATACTGCCGACATCCTCACTGCATTCAAGAATGGATATATCTCCGGCTGGAAGACTTCTCCTGAGACATTCATCGGCGTGCGAAGCGAGTTCCTCTGGATGAGTTCCTACCTTGCCAACGCCATCTGCGTGAAGGGACAGTACGATGTTACCATCACTCTCCCTACCCCACCTCCTGGCACTTATGAGATCCGTCTCGGCTATGTAGCCGGCGTTGAGCGTGGCGTAGTGCAGGTATATCTGAACAATGACCCTTGCGGCATTCCTATCGACCTCCGTGTCTATGCAGGTGATCCTACCATTGGTGTCATCATCGACGCTGCCGATGAGGAGGAAGACCTCGCCAATGACAAGGCTCTCCACAACCGTGGATACATGAGAGGCATGGACTCTTACCGCAAACCGGGCGCTACAAGCTTCCGTGTTGACGCATGGGCAGAGCACATGCGCCGGATCCTGACCACCACTCAGGTGAAGGAAGGTCAGGAGCTCAAGCTCCGCTTCCGTCAGGTATTGGAAGGCGATGCCGAGTGGTCATTCGACTATATCGAGCTTTGTCCGAAGAGCGTATATGCAAGTCCGGCAGGCGAAGACACCCATTGATGACTTAATAGCCGTGGAACCGGGCGGCAACATCATGCTTCCCGTTTCCACGTCTCTGAGGTTAAAGCCAATGGATTGATACCAACAAGAAAAAGTTACCTTACAAACATCAACTATATATGAATAATTTCATTTCAAAATACATCAAGAAGTCCGGACTCCGCTTCATGCTCCTTGCCCTCCCTTTGGGCATTGCCGGTGCAGGAAGTGTGGCTTCCTGCTCTGACTGGGACGACCATTACGACGGTGCGGACTCCGAAAGCAGCAACATTTCCCTCTGGCAGCAGATCTCCAGCAATCCGGAACTCAGCGACTTTGCCGAAGTGCTGACCCAGACCAAGGTGTTCCGCCAGCACAAGAAGTCAAGCATGAGCTATGCTGAAATCCTCGATGGAGGCCAGTCACTCACCGTCATGGCTCCTGTCAACGGCACGTTCAACAAGGATTCCCTCCTCGCTCTCGTGCAGACAGCTAATGGCGATTCCGCCGTAGAGAAGAATTTCGTGAAGAACCATCTCTGCCGTTCCCCACGCTCTACAGGCACAGATACCCTACGTATGCTCAACTTCAAGCGCGTTGCCATGACCGACAATGACATCCTCGGCGTCAGCTTCAAGGAGAAGAACATCCGATGCAAGAACGGTGTCCTTCACGTCATGGACCAGCAGATACCTTATAAATATACGGTATATGAGGCTCTCAACGCCATTCCTCAGTTCACAGAAGCCGGCAATATCATCGCTTCCTACAATGAGGACGTATTCGATGAGAACGCAAGCGTCAGCAGCGGACTGGTCGATGGTGTTCCAGTATATGTCGACTCCGTGGTATATGAGCGCAACAAGATTATCGAGTCTGTGGGCCTTATCAATGCCGAGGACTCCACATACTACTCCATCGTGACTACCAACGAAGGTTGGAAGAAGGCGTGGGACGAGGCCGCAAGCCACTTCAAGTACCCTTCCAGCATGGAGAAAGGCGACTCTCTCCAGAAGTATTGGGCTACCCGTTCGCTCCTTGAGGATGCTTTCTTCAGCCCTTCCATCCAGTCAAGCATGAAGGACAGCGTGAGATCAATGTATTATAACAATGCTAGACCTGAATACCACGTCTATTACAAGCCATTCGAGAGCAACGGTATCTTCGGTGCGGCAAAGGGAAAGGTGACCTGCAGCAATGGTTTCATCTACTATTATGACGAATGGCCATTAACTCCTGAGCAGACTTACTTCATCAAGAATGAGTATGAAGCAGAAAGCCACTGGAACATCATCTCCTATAATCTTTGCGTCTATAACGCATATTCACTCAATGCAGACAGCATCTCCAAGGGCGGTTACCTTGACATCAAGCCTTCCAAGGGTACAGCCAACTGGAAACTGACCTACAAACTTGCGAATACGCTCTCTGGAAAGTATGACTTCAACGTCATAATCCTCCCTAAGACCGTTGAGGACCCTAACGGCAATATGCGTCCTTGCAAGTTCAAGGCCACCATCAATTACCTTGATGCCGAGGGCAAAGAGCAGAAATACAACTGTGGAGGCAAGGTGTTCACCAGCGACCCTGCACGTGTTGACACCATCTGCGTGGCTAAAGCATTCGAGCTGCCTGCCTGCAATTACAATCAGAACAACTCTTCTGTCAGCATCACGATAGAGTGCAGCATCTCTTCAAGAGAAAACATGAAGTACAACCGTGAGATGTATCTCGACTGCATTTTCCTCAGTCCTGTGCGTGAGAACAATGAAGAATAGTGAATCCTAAAATGAAATCATATATGAAAAATCTCATTTATAACATACAAAAGATGAAGAAATGCTCGCTCATGGGCTTGCTTATGCTTCTTCCTCTCACCGATGCGCAGGCAAAGGACATCAAGGGTAAGGTGACCGATGCCGCCACCGGCAAGCCTCTTACCGGCGTGCAGGTCAAGGCATACGGCAACGAGCGCTACTCTGCCATGACTGATGCCGAGGGCAACTACTCCATCAGCGTGCCTGATTACGTCAACAGTCTCTTCATGTCGCTCGAAGGTTCGGCTTCCATTCAGGTGGCTGTAGGCTCTGACCTCAACAATGTCAACGCCCGACTCTTCAGCGATACCTTCTCCAGCAGTTACACCAAGTCCACTTCCGGCAGCCGCCTCACCGTGGCATCCGACTTTGACAACAACGCCGAGCAGAGCATCGACCCGTTCATCCAGCAGCGTCTGGGCGCTGAAGTCCGCTCTGTCAGCCGTGGAGGCAATGATGGACTGGGCAACGTAATGTTCATCAATGGTCTCAATTCGCTGAAGTCCACCGCCCAGCCACTCGTCGTAGTGGATGGAGTTATCATGGACATGCAGTATGAGCGCACCATGCTCCACGACGGATATTACAACAATATCCTCGCCAACATCAACGTCAATGACATCGACAAGGTGGAAGTGCTCCGCAACGGTACCGCCATCTACGGTGCAAAGGGTGCCAACGGCGTCATCCTCATCACCACCAAGCGCAACAGGAGCATGGCCACCAAGATTGACGTGACCATCGGCGGCAAGTTCCAGCTCATGCCTCGCACCGCCACTATGCTCGGTGCAGAGGATTTCCGCACATACACCACGGAGCTCCTGACAGCGAGAATGTCCGACATGTCTTCCATGAAGTATCTCATCTCCGACCCTTCCTATTACTATTACAATCAGTATCACAACAATACTGACTGGAAAAAGGAGGTCTATGAGAACGCTTTCTCACAGAATTACGGCATCAACGTGCAGGGAGGTGACGATGTGGCAAACTATAACCTCAGCGTTGGCTACACCCTTGCCAACAGCACTCTGAAGAAGCATGACTTCTCACGCTTCGACATGCGCCTCAATACCGACATCAACATTACCAGAAACCTTGACTGCCGCTTTGATGCTTCATTCAGCGATGTGAGCCGCAACCTTCGCGATATCGGCATTGCTTCCGACATCGAGAGCATCACTCCTACCGCTCCTAACTTCATCGCGCTCATCAAGTCGCCTTTCCTGTCTCCTTATGCCTTTGACATCAATGGCAACGTGAGCTCTTATCTTGCCGAGGCTGACAATTATCTGGAAGGCGTCGTGCCTACCAACGACCGCAGCATCGCCAACCCTCTGAGCATCCTTGAGAATGGTGAGGGACGTAACCGCAACACTTTCGGCAACCGTCTCGTGATGTTCTCCATCACTCCTACTTACCATATCAACAAGCATCTGACCCTTTCCGAGGCTTTCAATTTCTCTCTCATCAACACCAATGAGGAATATTACCTCCCGAGAACAGGCGTTCCGCAGTTCCTTCTGCCTGGTGTGACCGACCGTATCTATATGAACAACATACGCCAGTCACTTGCCGGCCGTCAGAACTTCATCCAGAGCGACACCCGTGTCACATGGACCAACCGCTACAATGCCAATTCCATCAAGGTGATCGGTGGCGTAAGATACCTCAACAACAGCTACCGCCTCAACGTGCAGAAGGGTTACAACACTCCTAACGACAAAAACCCTGACATGTCTTCATCACTCTCCTATTCTTCCACCGACGGTGCTGACGACAAATCCACGGATATCACATGGTATGCAAGCGCTGATTACAACTACGCTGAGAAGTATTACCTCACTGCCGGACTCTCCGCCCAGGCTTCCTCACGCTTCGGCAAGGACGCTGACGGACTCAAAGCCTTCGGCACTGTATGGGGTATCTTCCCGAGCATACAGGGCTCTTACGTCCTCAGCAATGAGAAATGGCTCGCTGACATCAAGGCTATCAACTATCTCCGCCTCAATCTCGGCTTCGACATTTCCGGCAATGACAACATCGACTACACCGCTTCCCGCTCTTACTTCATCGCAAAGAGCATGCTCGGAAACGACATCACTGGCAAGTATCTCGGCAATGTGGGCAACAGTTCCCTCAAATGGGAGACCACAAGCCGCCTCACTGCCGGCATAGAAGGCAACTTCTTCGGCAATCGTCTCCACGCCGCTTTCAATGTGTTCAAGTCATGGACATCTGACCTTATCAGCCTCAACAAGATGTCATGGACCAGCGGTATCGACCAGAACTGGGGCAACAACGGCAAGCTGGAGAACACCGGATTCGACGCAAGTCTGGCTTACAAGGTGGTAAACTCCAAGGATTTCCATTGGGAACTCGGTGCAAGCGCAGGTCATTACAAGAATAAGGTCACTGCATTGAGCAACAACAATGCAAGCTATGAGACCTCTGCCTATGGCGCTACCATCCTCACATCAGTAGGCAATCCTGTAGGCGTGTTCTACGGTTATGCCACTGACGGCGTGTTCTCCACCACAAAGGAGGCCAATGACGCCGCTCTCTATCAGCTTGACAAGTCCGGCAACAAGGTGTTCTTCCAGGCTGGCGACATGAAATTCGTGGATCGTGACGGCAATCACTGCATTGATGACGCTGACCGTGTCATCATCGGCGACCCTAATCCGGACATCTATGGCAATATCTTCACCCACTTCAACTGGAAGCGATGGACCCTCGATGCCACATTCACTTACTCTCTTGGCAATGACATCTTCAACTATGAGCGCAGCATCCTGGAGAGCGGCAAGTATTTCTACAATCAGACCACTGCCATGAACAGCCGCTGGACCACTGAAGGTCAGGTTACCTCAATGCCACGCATCAGTTATCAGGACCCTCATGGCAATGCCCGCTTCAGCGACCGCTGGATAGAGGACGGCTCATATCTCCGTCTGAGCAATGTGACTCTCAGCTATTCTCTCCCTATGAACACCACATACCTCCAGGGTATCACCGTATGGGGAGCTGCATATAATCTCTTCACACTCACCCACTATCTCGGTTCCAACCCTGACTGCACTCTTTCCGGCAGCACTATCCTTCAGGGTATCGACCGTGGTCTCTTAGGCGCTGGACGCACCTTCGCAGTGGGTGTCAAGCTCAACCTCTAAAAACAGGAATAGCCACCGCGTCCACCGCGTTACCGGTGGATAACGATATTCTTCATATTCTTCTAAAAGAAATACAACAATGAAAACCAAAAAGACATCATATTTCAAGAAGTCAGTCATAGCCTTCCTGACATTCCCGCTAATGGGAATCACTGGAAGCGTCCTGACCTCATGTGCTGATATGCTCGACACCAAGTCCGACATGGTAGGACGAGTAGAGGACAGCAAGATCAACACACCGGAAGACTCGCTCAACTACGTCACCGGAGCCATACGCTGCATGCAGGTAATAGCTGACCGCACTTTGCTGCTCGGCGAACTCCGTGCCGACCTCATGACTCCATCAGTGGATGCCACCACCGCTATACAGCAGATGGCTGCCAATGATTTCAGTGCACCAAACCAGTATAACAACATCAGCGACTACTATGCCGTAATCAATAACTGCAACTACTTCATAGAGAATGCCGACACCACCCTCGACCGCCTCGGCAAGAAGATATTCGAAAAGGAGTATGCTGTCATGAAGACCTACCGCGCATGGACCTATCTCCAGCTCGCTAAGATATACGGCAAGGTGCCGCTCATCCTCAAGCCATTGCTCACAGAGAAGGATGCACTCGCCGCTACTCAGCAGAAATACGCTGACATCAATGAGATATGCTCTTATTTCATCGATGACCTCAAGCCTTACGTAGATACCGAATACCCGAAATACGGAGAGATGGGCACAGACAAATTCGCGTCACCGAAGTTCTTTATCCCTGTTCGTGTGCTCCTCGGAGAGATGTGTCTCTGGACCGGACGCTACGAAGAAGCATGTGGATACTTCTATGATCTCATGACCCAAAAGAACAATTATCTGCAGACAGGAGTAGAAAGAGGAACATGGTATGTCACCAACCTTGACTTCACGACAGCATCAATGTCCTACAGTTTCACATGGAATTCGGACAAAAGCGATGACATCATGTCTTTTATCCCTATGGAGCAGAATGAGTTCTACGGTGTAAGGTCATATATCCATGACCTTTTCGCTTCCACAGAGACCAACTATTACCACTATCAGGCTGGTCCTTCAAAGGCACTGTTCGACCTTTCCAAAGCCCAGAACTACTGTTACGTGGATAAAGTCAGCGAGACTCAGAAAGACACAGTCTATGCTCCTAAGACCGGATTTTACCGCAGTTATTATGCCGGTGACCTGCGTCTGGCTGCATGCTACCAAAACAGGACCATCAACCAAGACGAGACTGCGCTCTATTCTTCCGACTACCAAGAAATAGAAAAGATGGAAAATGGCAATTTCATACCTCTCTATCGCCGACAGCAGGTATATCTCATGTTTGCCGAAGCACTTAACCGTGCCGGCTACCCTGAGTCTGCTTTCTGCATCCTCAAGTATGGACTGACCAACAGGAACATCGAGAAATACATCTCTGAGGAAGAGCGCAGCAAGGCTTCCGCTTACCTTGGATTCAACGATGACATATTCACGGAGAACAACACCCTCGGCATACATGCCCGCGGTTGTGGCTATGTGGATTGCGACACCACTTACTGCATCCCTGCCAATCTCTCCGGTGAAGAGGAAATAAAGTATGTGGAGGACCTCATCGTCACTGAGATGGCTCTCGAAAGTGCATTTGAAGGCAAGCGTTTCTTCGACCTCATGCGCATCGCCCTCCGTCGTAACGACCCTGCATACCTCGCAGAGCCTATCTCACGCCGTGCTGGAGCAAAGGACGAAGCCACCTACTCCCGCCTCATGGATACCCACAACTGGTATCTCCCTATCCAGTAATAGAATCCGCAAATAGAATCCGCAACAGCGTCAGCCATACTTCCTTAAGGCTACGCTGCATAAATAAGATAACAAAAACAGCCGGCAGGGTGAAATTCCCTGCCGGCTGTTTTTGTTATCTTGGAAGAGGAAATCCGTGAAAGAACAAATCCGTCACATCCGCATCCGTGATGGATTTTGAACAGGGCGAGCGAGCCAAAGGCGAGAAAGCACATCAATGGGGTACTGTCTTCCAGACAGCTCTCCCCTACTTTCTTAATACCCGAGACTTTGTCCCGGG
>OCLD01000071.1_pt1 | contig 24889 bp, 24 predicted proteins | sample 1495911 | NCBI WGS metagenome assembly OCLD01 (sample SAMN03418271, study PRJEB22391) | human gut metagenome | biome: human-gut; feature: organic feature; material: feces | host: Homo sapiens | place: Tanzania | collected 2013-01
AAATAAGATTAAGTAAGTAACACAGGATGTTTTCTGTATCTTCTATGTCAGCCAGCCTTTCTGCACATTTCTCCTGTACGGGTAACTGCCCTTCCTCTGACTGACTTTTCTCCGGCTGTCGTTCCACCGGCCTCTCCCCCGCAATAGACCACCCATTTTCGGATGCCTCTCCTGCAAAAGAAACCTGCTTTAAGTAGACTATCGTCTTATCCTGTCCACCCAGGTTTTTCACTTCTTTCTGATAAACCCTTCCCTGCACAATAACCGTCTGCCCTTCCAGATCCGGGCAGTTCCATGGTTCCTTCCGTGACAGGAAAGTTACAATACAAATCAAAATCACCACTACCAGACACCCCACACTTAAGGGGCGCTTTTTCATTCATTTCCTCCTTTACTCCACAATATCCAGATTCCTTTCATACGACGGCTGCAAGCTGGCATTATCTTTAAGATCTACCGCCCCCTCCGTATCAATGGTAATCTGTACACGATTCACACTGGACAACTCTGCCAGTGAATTTACAATCGAATAAATCATCACATCCGAGCTGACATTATTAGACTTCGTCCAGAAGGATGCATCCAAGTTTACATAACACGTTCCATCCTTGACAGTCACACTCTGAATCTTCGTGGACGGATTCAACACCGCATAGCCACTTTCATTCTTCTGCGGTCCCAAAAGCAGCTGCTCCACAACAAGCCGCTCCATGGAAATGTTACTGCTGTATACCACATTTCTCGTTACGGGACAGAGCTTTGTTCCATCTTCATTTGCAAAATAAAGCAGCAGTCTTGCCTTCTCATAGGTATTGATCTCATTGCCATCGTTATCAATAAACATATCGGCGTTCATTACACCGATCACATTTCCGTAGGTATCCATCAACGGCTCTTCCTTTACCTGAAAGGAAATATGTGCCACGCCGTCAATCTGGGACAGGGTCCGCACTATCGCCGCCCTGGTGAGTACCTCGGTTGTCACCGGCTGACGGTAATATTCTTCACTGAAATCAAGCAGAAGCTGCTCCTCGGTAATTGATTCGGAAAGCAGCTGCACATTACCGCTTAACGGCGCACGGTACTGCAGCTTGTCCGCAGGCACTGACAACTGCTCAAGAAGTTCCTGTAACAAAGCCTCCCTGTCGGTCGTTTCCGTCCGGTAATCATGGCTCGCAATGGCAGTCTCTTCATTATTCAGACTGTAAATATGATATAGCTTTCCTGTTTCCTGCTCCTTCTTTCCACAGGCACACAACAAAATCATGAAAAATAATACTGACAAAAAAAACTTTTTCTTTCTCATACCGCTATCCTCATCCGCTACGCCAGCGATCTTGTCAGTGGAATCTTCACCGTAAAGACGCTGCCCTCTCCCTGAATACTCTCTACCTTAATCGAACCGCGTAACAACTGTACGGCACTCTTGGTAATCGCAAGTCCAAGCCCCGTTCCGCCGATTTCCCGCGAGTGTGACTTGTCTACACGGTAAAAACGCTCATAAATATGCTGGATCGAATCCTCCGGAATTCCGATGCCGGTATCCGCCACCTGTACGGTAAAAAACTGATGATCTGCATCCAGAATGACATTCACCTTACCCTGTTCCCGGTTATACTTAATGGCATTTTCAATCAGATTGGTTAAAACCAACGACAGCTTCACCTCATCCACTTCCGCAATAATTTCACGCTTACTGATAAGTGTCAGCTCAATATCGGTTTTCTTGGCAATCGGACGAAGCCGCCGTAAAATCAGCTCTGTGAGTGCATTGATATCAACGGATGTGATATTTACGGATGCTGCTGACTTGTCCAGCTTCACAAGTGCAAGCAGATCATTGATAATCTTATCCTCACGCTCAATTTCTTCTGCAATATCTACCATAAATTCCCGGTACAGCTCCACAGGCACATCCTCCTGTGCAATCAGAGAATCGGCCAGCACCTTCATGGACGTAATCGGCGTTTTCAGCTCATGGGAGACATTTGCCACGAAATCCTGCCTCGTTTCATCAAGTGCATTCATCCTTTGCAGCACGCTATTAAACGCATCTACAATATGCTCTGTTTCTATGTAATCCGGCACACTAATCGTCTCATTAGTGTATCCCTCCTGCACCTCGCTGATTGCTCCTGATACCCGGTCAAAAGGCCGGATCAGAATTCTTGCCAGAATAATTGCCAGTGCCAGAATACACAGAGCCATGAGAATCTCGATAATCAATGCCTTCCGGCTCAGAATGGAAAGTGTCATGTCAATACTGTCGGTCGAAACGCTGGTCAGCATCACACCACGCACCACTTCCGTTCCTTCCGGCTGTTCGGGTGTCGCATTCTGTTCGGAAATCGTCTCCATAATCGGAACCGTAATCTCAATAAACCCGTTCACCCGATCATAATTTGCAGTGTTCGAACCCTTGTAACACTTAATCACTTCTTCGGAAACAATCGTCTTTCCTTCGCTGAGTCCATAGGTATCTTTCACGATTTTCAGGCTGCCGTTAATAATCATGACACGCCCGTTATACAGATTGGAAAGCTGCTCGAGCTCTGCATTAATCACTTCCGAAGAACTGTCCGGCAGATAGTTATAGGTGATCAGATGATCCGCAATAATCTTCAACTGGTTCTGCACGTCAGAAATCCGCACCTTGACGGCACGGTCTTCATAATTGCTCAGAATAACATGGTAAATAATCGTACACGGGATAATTCCCGCAAGAAAAATAATGATAAACAGACGCAGCTTTAAGCTGTGTCCAACCTTTAATTTGGAAAAAGAAAATTTTGATTTTTCAGACATTACTTCTGTTTCCTCACGAATGATTCCGGTAATAAATCTATCATAGTGACATTATATACGAATTTTTCCCATACCTCAATATACACCTGTTAACTTTTAACAGATCTATTACTAATTTCATTTATTGAAAAATTCACTTTATAACAGGTGAAGCCTCCGAAAAATTACGGAGGCTTCAGTATTTTATCAATCTGTTTCTGTTGTTTTTCTCTTACGGAGCACAAGCACAACTACTGCTGCCGCTACACAGATGATACCGAGAACTGCAGCTGCAACTATCTTCCATGGCCGCGCATCCGTCGATTCTGTCTCAGGAGATGGCATTTCCTCTTCGACCGTAGATTGGTTAGTGTTGTCACCGCCTGCCGGGCTGATGGTGGGCGTAACCTTTGGTGAAACCGTGTCCTCCGCCGTTGCGGGAACCTCGTCTACCTCTTCCAACTCACTGTGATTGTCCTGGTCAATCTCACCGTACTTCGCGTGACAGACCGCACACTCTGCTTTTTCAGTGCTCGTAGCCGTTCCACCGGTATGGTTTTCCTTCGGGCCTGTCGCTCCACAGCGGGAGCATTTGCTAAAGTGCTGCGTCTCACCATCCGACTGTATCCTGAAGTTGTGACCAAGCTTATCCGCTGTCTTGACATTTTCCTTCGTCTGAGTGGCAAACGCCTTGTTTGTAAAGACCGCCGTATAAGTGGACAGCTCGTCAAGTGTACAGGTTCGTGACTGTGTGACAACAACCGCCGCTGTGACGGTCTCGGTTTCCTTATAGTGCGCGTCCTTCGATATCCATTCCGCCGTAAGCTTCAGATCTGTGGTGACCGACGTGTTAAAATCCCATAATAACCCATTATTATCGTACCAGCCGCAAAAAAAATAATCGGCCTTCGTTGGATCGTCAGGTCTTATGGCCGTTGCACCCGAATTATCATCTTTAAAGCTGCCATTGATCGTGGCATCGGAGGACATGGAAAAGCTGCCGGTAGCACCAGTCCCGTTTTGACTGACCCGGTAATGATGCCGCCGTTTACAGTTTTATCCCCATTTTCGTCCAGATGCCATAATCCTGTACTGTCCGCCGTAAATTTATGGATTGCATCCGGTCGGCTGTCCTGAATGGTCAGGGTACTGCCCTGATATACATGGATTACAGAAATATCCGGTCCATTTCCTTGCCGTAATACATATCTGTTCAGATCCAGAGTCACATTAGGGAAGTAGTCATCATAAAACTGCCCATCATAACCAATGAGCAATGTCTCATCAAGGGTGATGTCCCCCATCAGTTTATAACTGCCTGTTGGAAGGTAGGATTTATTATAGGAGCCTGTTTTTTAAAAACCCCTATAATTATCCTACGTCAGTTCAATGACGTTCTCCCCCTCGGCGTTTGCCGTGACCGGCACAAGGCAAAGTCCTATAATGCATAAAGCAAGAAGCAGTATGCAGCGTAATTGTTTTTTCATTTTCTGTTACCTCCATCTGAAAATTCAGTACGATATTTGCCTGCAAACAGATTTACTGCCTGTTTCAGAACCTCCAGCTGTGCTTTCAGGTAATATTCATCCTCAAACATTGCATAATGAACACAGGCACGAACCAAGATAAAAATCAGCGGCGTAATGGTCGTATAGGGAATACCGAGCTTCGGTTCAAGCTGTCTGGCATATTCAGTATAACGCTCATTGACACCCTGGAAAAATTTTTTGCCATGTTCTATGTATTTCGGGTGCGCATAAACCTGATACATCAGCCGGTATTTCTTCCCATGCTCCCTTGCCGTCCAATAAGGGATCTCCTCAATAAACCGCATAACATCCCCCGCATCGGCAGGAGCCTTCTTCATAAAGTCATCCTCCACCTTAGCCATGCAGTAGGCCGTGGACTGGATAATCAGATCATCCAGATTCTCAAAATAGCCATACAGATTTGCCTGCGTGAACCCACAGGCCTTCGCCAATGCTTTGATTCCTGTGCCATTCAACCCGTTTTCGGCATAACATGCAAAGCACTTTTCCATAATCTCCTGTTTCTTCTCGTTATGCTGTTGTTCCGTCGCTTTCATATGTACCTTTCTTTTCATTACTGAACGTTCGTTTAGTTTTAAGTGTAACATATATTTATGAAATCGCAATAGTAAAAATAATTATTTCTGCTGATTATAATAGTAGCCAACGCCCCATTTCGTATGTACATAGCGGGGATTGGATGGATTATCTTCGATTTTTTCACGCAGACGGCGGATATGAACATCCACAGTACGCACGTCCCCCGGATAATCATTTCCCCAGATCAGCTTCAAAAGGTTCTCTCTGCTGTAACCCTTATTGGGATTTAAAACCAGAAGCTCTAACACATCAAATTCCTTGGCAGTCAGGTTCATCTCCCTGCCTGCCACAAATGCCCTGCGGTCATCACAGTAAAGCTTCAGATCTCCATCCTCAATCACCCTGGCTGCTTCCTTCTGCTTCGGTGTTGTTCTGCGCATGATGGCCTTGATTCTTGCCTTCACTTCAAGAATATTAAACGGCTTCGTAATATAATCATCCGCGCCGTATTCAAGGCCGAGAATCTTATCCATATCCTCTCCTTTGGCGGTCAGCATCACAATAGGCACACCGGAAAACTCCCGCACCTGCTGGCAGACCTCGAACCCATCCTTCTTGGGAAGCATCACATCCAGAAGAATGATGTCGTATTCTTTATTCTGAATCATGGCAAGCGCCTCCTCGCCGTCATAGGCGCAGTCCACTTCCATTCCATCCTGTTCCAGACTGAACCGGATTCCCTTTACAATCAGTTTTTCATCATCCACTACCAAAACTTTCTTCGCCATTTTCCTCTACCTCAACCGCATTCCATTTCACGCACTATACGGTAATATATGCCTTGATTTTCTGAAACAATCCATCCTTGATTCCGGCCACATTCATCACACTCTCAATCCGGTCAAAACTGCCGTGCTCTTCCCTGTAGGCAATGATGCTCTTAGCCTTACTGCTGCCGATCCCTGGCAGGGTACATAACTGCTCCTCTGATGCCGTATTCAGATTCACCAGACCTGAAGCTGCCTGTTCCTCCTGACTCTGTGAGCCTGCCCCCAATACAGGATAAGCTCCTCCAGATCCATCAGGTTGTCCCGAAACAATCTGCAATCGGTCGTCCATTTCCGTAACCTCTTCACGGGTAGGTACATAAACCTTCTCTCCATCGGACACAAAATCTGCCTGGTTTAAGTAATCGGGATCTGCCTCATCACTTAATCCGCCTGCACATGCAATTGCCTGATAAATGCGGCTTCCCTGCGGCAGTTCATAAACACCGGGCTGTTCCACCGCTCCGCAGACATGCACCATGCAGGACACCTTCGCTTCATTTTCTTCATGCGTCCCTGCAGCAATTATACCTGAATTAATGCTCCCCGTATCTTCAACTGCCGTCCCGGTTTTTCCTATATTGGATTCTTTCCGGGCATCTCCACCGGAGTCCACGCTTCTGCCGGCTTCCCGGTTCTCTTCCGACTTTTCTGACGAACCCGCCGGATCCTCTTCTATGATCTTCTCTGTATCTTCAAACAGCAATTCCGCTTTTTCCTTACGGCACCCGAACAGTGTGCACAGCAGAATCACCGGAATAAGAAACAGAAATCGATATTTTTTCTTCATTGTCATCCTTTCCGATTTCGGAAGGAGCCCTTATAACAATTACTAATTATTGTAATAGAAATATTGAACATTTACAAGCACTATTCCGCTTTAAAAATGATCATTCCAACAATGGCAATAATCGCGCCGATTACCTTTTTCCACTCAAACGGCTGCTTCTCCACGCCAAACCAGCCGAACACTTCAATGATATAAGCGACGATGAGCTGTGAAATAATGATCATCATCACGGCCTTTGCAGGGCCTAAGGCTTCCATGCTCTTAATGACCGTGTACGTGATAAACGCCCCGATTGCTCCGCCAAGAAGCATATATTTCGGTTCGATCTGCATCAGCTTTCCGAAGGAGCTGCGGTCGGTAATGAAATATGCGGCAAGACAGACAAGTAATGCCGTGAACTGCACGAACACATTTGCCACCCAGATACCGGTGGTTTTCGTCACCTGTGTATTAAATACTCCCTGTACGCTCATCAATGCTCCCGAAAGCAGTGCAATAAAAATTCCAATCATATGAATTCCTGCCTTTCTGTCCGTCCGGACTTTATCCACAGTATCCCCACATGATTGGAATCTCATTCTTACCTTTTATTCACTTTGATTGTCCAGAGCCTGCTGCCGGTAATAATCTTCATCCAGATATTCCACCTCATCCTCTTCACTGTCTTCGGTCGTATCCTCGATGTAAGTCTCTTCGATCTGCTCACCGGTAATCTGGTACTTAATCTGTTCGGAAAGCGTCTTTAACTCCTCATTCGCATCTGCACCATTCCAGATCTCCGCAAAAAGCGCTTCGAGCTTCAGCCAATAATTACCCGTTTCAAGCATCTTCGGAATCGGAACGGAGGTCTCGTATTCCTTAGCAAAAACCTGTAACGCTTCATACGGATATTCCATATCCTTCTGCGCTGAAACCTTACCGGAACGGTCATAAAGAATTTCATTGTACTCGCAGGTTAAGTATCTTGCAAAATCATTTGCTGCTTCCTGATTCGTCGAATAGCCATTGATTGCCACACAGTTCGTTACCGAAAGGGAACTGGAAAGCTCCTCTTCTTTAAAGGATGGCGTTGTCACAAATCCATATTCATAGGCAAAGGTTCCATCCTGCTTTGCCTGCTCCAGGGTTGCTACGGCATCGGAGGTTGCCACGGTAAATACCACTTTACCTTCCATGAAATCATTCAGTGTGCTTTCATAACTGATTGCACTCGTATCAATCGAAAAGAAGTTATTCAGGTTCTGATAAGCGGTCATACTCTGGATCGCATTCAGATTATAAATGTCCACCTGTTCCGTATCCCAGCCGCTCTCGCCGCCCATATTGATGGCATTGCCGATGAAAAAGTAATTGTAGAAAATATCCGTGACATCCCACTTAAATACGGATTCTACCTGCTCGGGTGCGTCGTACATATCACCAAAGGTCTGGATATCCTCGATTGTTTTCGGAAGATATTCCTGAATTTTGGCTTCAATCTGCTCCTCTGTGAATGGAGATTCTTCTTCATCTGCTTCAGTCGTTTGCGAATCACTACTATCAGTAGCTGTGTCTGAACTTCCAGTATCTGAGCTGCTCTGTGCTGCATCCGCACTTCCAGTATCCGAACTGCTCTGTGCTGCATCTCCACTTTCGGAATCCGCATTCTCCTGCGCTTCCTGCGCCGCCGCTTCTTCCTGCTCCTGTGTGAGCTGCGCAACAGCAAGATCCCTCAGATATGTCTTGTTATAAAGCAGGGAACTCGTCTCAAAATAAAACGGATATCCCAAAAGTTTATCCTTATAGGTTGCAGCCGCAAGTCCCTTTCCGATAAAGGTTTCTTCCATGTTGACTGTCGGTTCGACCGGTACGGCCAGTCCTGCCAGATAAGCCTTTTCCAATGCATCATTACTGATCACATATAAATCCGGCATATTGGATTCAATCGAATTCCGGTTGATTGTCTCGACATAATCAAGTCCTGATTCCAGCACCGGCACAATCCGGGCATCATGCGTTTCGTTATAGGCAACTGCCGCACTGCTTAGATAAGTGGTTAACGCATCATCGGTATACCAGAGATAAATACTGTCCTTATTATTTCCGTCAAACAGGGAAGCTTCTTCCTGCTGCTCCTTTTCCTTTACAGGCATTCCCGATTTTCCGATCGCAAAAATACCTGCCGCGGCCAGGGCAATGAGTAAAATTGCCATGAGTCGTTTCTTCATATAAAAACTCCATTTCTACTACAAAACATCAATTTTTTAGGAAAGAGACTCCTCAATGCTCTCCGTGAGAATACCGATCATCTGATCCACATCCTCCTTTGTAATCACAAGAGGCGGAACAAAACGGATGATATCGCTTCCGGCATTAATCAGGATCAGTCCCCTTTCCAGTGCTTTATTAATCACAGGTCCGACCGGCACCTTAAAGACAAGTCCCTGCATCATGCCGATACCACGGCGTGTTTCAATGACATCGTACTTTTCTGCAAGCCCGTTTAACTTCTCTTCCAGATACGCACCTGTTTTTTGCACATTATCTATTATATGGTTCTCCCTGAATAAATCAAGTACCACATTAATGGCTGCTGCTGCAAGCGGATTTCCACCATAAGTCGTTCCATGATCGCCGCTTGTTAAGGAGTGCTGTGCGACCTTTTCGGTCATCAGGAACGCTCCGACCGGCACGCCACAGCCAAGCGCTTTGGCCGTTGTCATAATATCAGGCTTTACTCCATACTTCTGCCATGCATACATATATCCGGTTCTGCCCATTCCACACTGAATCTCATCGAGAATCAGCAGGATATCCTTTTCCTCGCAGAGAGCCTTCACCTTCTTCATGAATTCTTCTTCTGCAGGATAAATGCCGCCTTCGCCCTGTACGGTCTCAAACAAAATCGCACAGGTCTTGTCCGTCACCTGGCTTAACACACTTTCAAAGTCATTCATTTTTGCAAAGCGGATGTTGCCGATCATGGGTTCAAAGGCTTCCCGGTATTTGGGGTTTCCGGTAACGGAAAGTGCGCCCATCGTTCTTCCATGGAAGGAATGCTCCATGGCAATGATCTCATGATCGGTTGTACCATCCTTTAAATACGCATATTTTCTGGCTGCCTTAATCGCACCCTCAATGGATTCCGCACCGCTGTTTGTGAAGAAAACGCGGTCCATGCCGGATACTTCCTTCATTTTTCGTGCAGCTTCAATCGCCGGAACATTGTAATAATAATTCGAGGTATGAATCAGCTTGTCAATCTGTGCCTTCAGTGCATCGTTGTATCTCTGATTATTGTAACCAAGTGCAAATACCGCAATTCCTGCACAGAAATCAAGATATTCCTTTCCATCCATGTCATAAAGATGAACACCGTCACCATGATCCAACACGATCTGAAAACGGTTATAGGTATGAAGCAGATCCCGTTCTGCTTCGTCAATATATTCCTTCATTGTTCCCATATTCTTAGCTCCTTGTTATTCACTCACCTGTATTCTTACGATTTTCCGCATCGCTTACTTTTCATCACTGATCGGATCATCATCCGGAACGATCGCTGTTCCGATTCCGTTGTGGGTAAAGATTTCCAGCAGCATACTGTGAGGAATTCTGCCATCGAGGATATGTACCCGGCTTACACCGTTCTTTACTGCGGAAGTACAGTTATTCAGCTTCGGAAGCATGCCTCCACCAATGATACCTTCCTGAATCAGCGCATCCGCTGCGGAAACCCGGATTCTCGAAATAAAGGAATCCTTATCATTGATATCCTTATATAAGCCCTCGATATCCGTGAGGAACACCAGCTTGTTTGCTCCGACGGCCTTTGCAATGGCGCAGGCTGCATCATCCGCATTGATGTTATAGGTATCAAAATTCTCATCATATCCGATCGGTGCAACAATCGGCAGGAAATCTTTCTCTAACATATCAAACAGAATCTTCGGATTCACTTCGGTAATATTGCCGACAAAGCCGATGTCCTGTCCCTCGGAGTAACGCTTCTCTACCTTTAAGAGACCGCCGTCCTTACCGCTTAAACCAACGGCATTCACACCAAGCTCTTCTACCATATTCACAAGACTCTTATTTACCTTATTTAAAACCATTTCGGCAATTTCCATGGTCTCTGCATCGGTCACACGAAGTCCGTTCACGAACTTTGCTTCCTTGCCGACTTTGCCTACCCAACGGCTGATTTCCTTTCCACCGCCGTGCACAATGATCGGCTTGAAGCCAACCAACTTTAATAATGTTACATCCTTAATGACATTCTTCTGCAGTTCCTCGTTGCTCATGGCAGAGCCACCGTATTTTACAACGATGATCTTCCGGTTAAACTGCTGAATGTACGGAAGCGCCTCGATCAAAACCTCCGCTTTTTTTAAAACCTCCTGCATATCCTTATCCATGTTATGATCCATCCTTTAAATTTTGATAGCTTTCCGGAGTTATTCCGGATTACTTTCTGTGAATGCCACCTTGTCTGTAAATCCTGTGACACAGTAAAATCTCTTAGACATCAGCTCCTATAATCTGCATTGATCTTAACATAATCATAGGTCAGATCACAGCCCCATGCGGTAGCCTCGGCTTCACCCATCTTCATATCTGCCAGGATCTGTACTTCCTTCTGGGACAAAATATCACTGGCCTCTTCTTCACTGTAACCGGCATCCCCGCCATCCTTATAAATGAGAATCTTCCGATCTCCTGCTGCATAATACAGCTCCATATGCTCCGGATCAAACTGCGCTCCGGAATAGCCAAGTGCACACAGGATTCTTCCCCAGTTGGCATCGTGTCCGTAAACAGCAGCCTTGGTCAGGCTGGAACAGATGACGCTTTTTGCAAGAATTCTTGCATTTTCTTTCGTATCTGCATGATATACATGACATTCTACCAGTGCTGTTGCACCCTCGCCATCTCCTGCAAGACGCTTGGCCTGTGTTTCATTTACATAGTGAAGCGCTGCCCTGAACGCTTCATAATCTGCCGTTCCCTCCTGAATCGTGGGATTGCCTGCCATTCCGTTTGCAAGCACCAGCAACGTATCATTCGTTGAAGTATCTCCATCGACTGAGATCATGTTATAGGTATCCACCACATCCTCGCGGAGCATCTTCTGTAAAACTTCCTTTTCAATTACCGCGTCCGTAGCCACATAGCCGAGCATGGTACACATATTTGGATGAATCATGCCGGAGCCCTTGCTCATTGCACCGAGTGTTACGGTCACACCGCCGATTTCCACCTGTACGGCCAGCTCCTTATTCACGGTATCCGTTGTCATAATTGCCCTGGAGGCATCGGTTCCAGCTTCTAAGGAATCGTTCTTAGCCTCGGCAAGTCTGCTGATTCCTGCCTTGATCCGGTCGATGGGGAGCTGCGCCCCGATGACACCTGTGGATCCGATGAGTACGGCATTTTCCGGAATACCAAGCACCCTGGAGGCCTCCTTTGCCGTTTCTTCACAAAGCTTCATGCCCTCTGCGCCGGTTCCTGCATTTGCAATTCCGGTATTCACAATCACCGCCTGTACATAGGGAGATTCTTCCACCAGCTTCCGATCCCATTTTACGGGAGCGGCCTTTACGACATTGCTGGTAAAGGTTCCTGCCGCCACACACGGCTTTTCACTGTAAATAATCGCCATATCCTTACGGTTCTGGTATTTGATTCCTGCTTCAATACCTGCTGCCTGAAATCCCTTCGCAGCAGTGATTCCACCTGTAATCTGTTTCATTTTATCCTCCTGCTCACCCTTCATTATAACGGATAATATTTTCCGTATTTAATGTAAAATCATAGTAATTCAAATCTTCCCGCTTCGTCCAGCCGATCTGCTTCCAGAACGCATTACCGATGTCGTTCCTGGTAAATGCAATGAGGGAAACCTTGCTGATGTGCTCCTTCTGCAGCTCCTGCATGCAAAACACCACCATACCCTTGCCAATCCCATGCATCCGGTATGCTTCGTCCACACAGACGTGATACAGACACCCTCTTCGTCCGTCATGCCCGCACAGGATACTTCCTACGATTTTCCCGTCGGCAACGGCAACCACGCTGGTCGTCGGATTTCTTTTTAAAAAGGAAGCAACGCCTTCCTTTGAATCATCAATGCTTCTTATGGCAAAGCCCTTAATCGTCATCCACAGATCATGAACACCCTGATAGTCCTCTATGGTCATGGTCCGTATTTCAAAATTGTTATTCATCATCTTTCCTTACTGAGCCGTTCCTGAATCTTATAAATTCAGTCCCTTCTTTTCATCCACGCCCATCACGATGTTCATGCACTGGATGGCTGCACCCGAAGCTCCCTTTCCAAGATTATCAAACCGGGACGATATAAGGATCCGGTCCTCGTTTCCGGTTACGAAAATTTCCAGTCCATCCCAACCGCTTCTTGCATTTCCTGCAAGGAAGCCGTTCGTCTCTTCCTCCTTGCCAAGAGGCATCACCTGAATAAACGGTTCTCCTTCGTAGAAGGCAGCAAGCTTTTCCTGTACCTCCTGCAGGGACGGCTTTCCATTTAATAAGTCGGTATAAAGCGGTAAGGTGACAATCATGCCGCTGTAGTAGTCACAGACCATCGGGGAAAACAACGGTGTTCTTTGCAGTCCGGTAATCTTCGTCATTTCCTTTAAGTGCTTATGCTGCTGGGAAAGTGCATACTCCCTCGGCGCATCAAACTCCGGTGCACGGTCTTCGGATTCATAGACTGCAATCGCCTTCTTGCCGGCGCCGCTGTAGCCGGACATGGCAAAGGTCGCTACCGGATAATCCTTCGGTAAAATGTCGCTCCGGATCAACGGATATACTAAGGAAATAAAACCGGTCGCATAACAGCCCGGCACGGCAATCCGTTTTCCTTTGGCAATTCTTTCACGGAATTCACCGGACAGCTCCGGGAATCCATAGGCCCATCCTTCTTGGGTACGATGTGCCGTTGATGTATCAATAATACGGACATTCTCATTCTCAATCAGACTTACCGACTCTCTGGCTGCGGCATCCGGCAGACAAAGAAAAGTGATGTCCGATTCGTTGATGAGACGCTTACGCTCTCCGACATCCTTTCTTAATTCTGATGCAATCGGAAGAATCTCCACATCGTCTCTTCCCGCAAAACGTTCATGGATCCGTAATCCTGTCGTTCCTTCGCTTCCGTCGATAAAAATTTTCGTCTTCATAACAAAATGATTGTCCTTTCCTTAATATAATTCATTATCCTGTCAACTCATTACTTCTACGATAATACAATTTTGCAAATGTCGCAACTGAATAGTTACATTAATATAATCCTCATTACCGTCAGCATGTATAACAATACATCTTTTATGCATATTATTCAAGTCTTTTTCCAGTTTTTCTACAAATTAATTTATATAATTCGGTGTTTTATGCAAAAATATGCAAAATAAGTGTTGCATTTTCACAGGAGATGTTGTATATTAGCAGAAGTGGAAGCGAATAATTTTAAATTTTATAAAATATGGAGGCATTTCAAATGAAAGAAAAAGTAATTCTCGCGTACTCCGGTGGTCTTGATACTACCGCAATTATCCCCTGGTTAAAAGAGAACTTCGACTATGAAGTGGTCTGCGTATGTATCGACTGCGGACAGGAAGAAGAACTCGACGGACTGGAAGAAAGAGCAAAATACTGCGGAGCTGAGAAGTTATACATTCTCGATGTAATCGATGAATTCTGTGATGACTATGTTGTTCCCTGTGTACAGGCTCATGCAGTTTATGAGAATAAATATTTACTTGGAACCTCTATGGCAAGACCTCTGATCGCCAAGAAGTTAGTTGAAATCGCACGTAAGGAAGGCGCTGTTGCCATCTGCCACGGTGCTACCGGTAAGGGAAATGACCAGATCCGTTTCGAACTTGGTATCAAGGCATTTGCTCCGGATCTTAAGATCATCGCAGCATGGAGAAGCGATAAGTGGACTCTTGATTCCCGTGAATCCGAAATCGAATACTGCAAGCAGCACGGCATTGATCTTCCGTTCTCTGCAGATTCCAGCTACAGCCGTGACCGTAACTTATGGCACATCAGCCATGAGGGCTTAGAGCTTGAAGATCCTGCCAATGAACCGAACTACGATCACCTGTTGGTTCTTGGTGTCACTCCTGAGAAGGCTCCGGAAGAAGGCGAATACGTAACCATGACCTTTGAAAAGGGTGTTCCGAAGTCCGTAAATGGCAAGGAAATGAAGGTTTCCGATATCATCCGTGAACTGAACCGTTTAGGCGGCAAGCATGGTATCGGTATCGTTGATATCGTAGAGAACCGTGTTGTCGGCATGAAATCTCGTGGTGTATATGAAACACCCGGTGGAACCATTCTTTACGAAGCACATCAGCAGTTAGAGGAATTAATTCTTGACCGTGATACCTACGCAGTTAAGAAGGATATGGGCAACAAGATGGCTCAGATCGTATACGAAGGAAAATGGTTCACTCCGTTACGTGAAGCCGTACAGGCCTTCATCGAATCCACACAGAAGTATGTAACCGGTGAAGTAAAGTTCAAGCTTTACAAAGGAAACATCATCAAGGCCGGAACAACTTCTCCGTACTCTCTCTACAATGAGAGCATTGCATCCTTTACAACAGGTGATCTTTATGACCATCATGATGCAGAAGGCTTCATCAACCTCTTTGGTCTTTCTACCAAGGTACGTGCCATGAAAATGCAGGAGCTTGGTGAACTGAAATAAAGTTCCGCTCCCGATAATACTTGTATCAAACACCGTCATACGGAAATTGCAGATAGACAATTTCTGTATGGCGGTTTATTCGTAACTGTTCAGAGCCACCATCAGAAAGGATGACGCCATGATTCATGTAACCACCCTGCTCATCATTTATCTTGCCACAATCAATCTCATTGGCTTTGCGATGATGGGAATTGATAAATACCGTGCCAGGAAAAGAGCCTTCCGGATTCCGGAAGCCACCCTGTTTACCATCGCCCTGATCGGCGGGAGCATCGGCTCGATCCTTGGAATGTATACCTTTCACCATAAAACCAGACACCGCAGCTTCACTTTTGGTATGCCTGCCATCTTGATCTTGCAGGTCATTCTGGTTATACTGATGATATCAGCACCGTTTCATCTGGTAACTCTATAACAGGAGGGAAACTTATGCACATAGCTATTTGTGATGATAATATTGCAGACCGCAAGCAATTGGAACGATTACTCGACCGGGAATCCGACCGGCGCAAGGGCACCTCAGGCGTATTCTTCTGTGACTCCTACGGGAACAGCGAGCACTTAAGCCGCAATCCCATGCCCTATGAGCTTTTCTTTCTGGATATGACAAGTGAAGAACCGGACGGTCTTTCCTTTGCCATCGAGCTGCGGCGCCTCGGTGTCACTGCTCCCATCGCTCTGTGCTCCTCTTCCATCAATTACAGGGAAGCATTAAATAAACTCCCCGAACAGGAAAGGCCTGCCGATCTTCTGTTTATCGACAAGCCCATTAAGGTTGCAGATCTTACTGCCATTATTGATGAAGCACTTCACCTTGGTTTAAACCGTGCTTCCACAATTGAACTGCGCAGCGACCGTACTACTGTTTATGCACACGAAGACGACATTGCCTATGTCACCTCGAAAAATGCCTGCCTCACCGTTCACTTAACTGACGGTCGTGATGTCACCATGCTCGATACCGTTTCAAACTTTTACTCCATGATTAAAAGCTATAAGCATCTTGTGCTGGTTTCCGAGCGCACCATCATCAACGCTGCCCATGTAGAAAAAATAAACGGACTGAAGGTCACAATGGACGATGGAAAAAGACTTTCCTGTCCACTGTACTCCCGCCCGTTCTTAAGCTATGCAAGAAAGAATCTTGCGGAACTGTAAGGGTACTGACCAGCCACCGGCTTACAGAGTCACAATAATACCGCCATCATTAGCATACATGCTGCTGATCCCTGCGGTATCGAGAATATATACCTTTTCAAAAGAGGCCTGGGATAAAAACAGCTTCTTCACATATTCAGCACGATCCTTGCAGTTGCAATGGGAAATCATCAGAACACGTTTCGCCGTATCGGGCACTTCATGAAGCATCAGCTCTGCCATTTTGGCAAGGGCTTTTTTTATGCCGACTGCCTGTGCCTGCTTCTCGATTTCTCCCTCGCGTCCTGCCATCACCGGTTTAATACTTAAGGTAGAAGCAACTAATGCTTTAACCCCTGTAAGGCGTCCATTCTTGCGAAGCGTTTCCAGATTATCCAGTACAAAGTAAGTCTTCATCTCATCCCGGAATGCCAGCAGCTTTTCACAGATTTCCGCAAAGGGGAGGCCTTCTTCACTCCACTTCGCCGCCTTCAGGGCAAGCTGTGTCTCTCCGACACTTGCCGAATGGGAATCACATACGAAGATATTCTTTTCACCATGCTTTTCCTCATACAGCGTTTTTCCGATCACCGCACTGTTATAGCTGCCGCTTAATTTCGATGAAAGAGTAAAAACAAAGATGTTCTCCGCATCGGTATCATACGCCCGCATATATTTCTCCGGGGAAGGACAACAGGAACGGGGACAGGTCTTCGAGGCAGCCACCTTCTGAAGGAAAGAAGCCTGGTCAAAGGTTTCATCATCCCACAGGTGTTCCCCAGCCACATCAAGTCCTAACGGTATATTTACAAATCGCGGATCTCCCTTATATTCCTCGGGAAATTCACAACAACTGTCTGCAATAATTTTATATGACATTTCAGTTCTCCTGTTCTAAATCACTATTTTATGTAGTTTTCATTACTACTTATATTAACATTATACTCTACACTTGTAAAGTAATACTGGAAAACTTTCTTATTTTATACTACAATGGAACATAGACACTACATAAGCAAAGGAAAGGAATCTACTATGAATATTTCAGAAAAAGCACTCATGCTTCATGAACAGTGGAACGGCAAGCTTGAAGTCGTATCCAAAGTCCCTGTTAAATCAAGAGAAGATCTCTCAATTGCATACACGCCCGGTGTTGCCGAGCCTTGTAAGGTGATTGCACAGGATAAGGAAGCTGCTTACAAATATACCATGAAGGCCAACACTGTCGCTGTCGTATCCGATGGAAGCGCAGTCCTTGGTCTTGGCAATATCGGTCCTTACGCCGCCATGCCCGTTATGGAGGGAAAGGCCGTACTGTTCAAGGAATTCGGTGGAGTAAACGCTGTTCCGATCTGTCTGGATACCCAGGACACTGAAGAAATTATCAAGGCCGTGACCTACCTTGCACCTGCTTATGGCGGTATCAATCTGGAAGATATCAGTGCTCCCAGATGCTTTGAAATTGAAGAACGTTTAAAAGAAATTCTCGATATCCCGGTATTCCATGATGACCAGCACGGTACAGCCATTGTCGTTCTCGCCGGAATCATCAATGCCTTAAAGGTTGTCGGCAAGAAAAAAGAGGACTGCCGTGTTGTTGTAAACGGTGCGGGAAGTGCCGGTGTTGCTATCACAAGACTCCTTTTAACCTATGGTTTTCCGCATATTACCATGTGTGACAAGGTCGGTATCGTTTCCAAAAAGACCGAAGGTTTAAACTGGATGCAACAGAAAATGACCGAGGTTACCAACCTTGAGCAGCAGACCGGTACGCTTGCAGATGCCATGAAGGGTGCTGACATCTTCGTTGGGGTATCCGCTCCCGGTATCGTTTCTGCAGAAATGGTCGCTTCCATGAATAAGGATGCCATCCTGTTTGCCATGGCAAATCCGGTTCCGGAAATTATGCCGGATGTAGCAAAGGCTGCCGGTGCCCGCGTAGTCGGTACCGGACGCAGTGACTTCCCGAATCAGGTCAACAATGTTGTTGCTTTTCCCGGTATCTTTAAGGGTGCTCTGGAAGGACGCGCCACCCAGATCACCGAAGAGATGAAGTTAGCTGCTGCCAATGCCATTGCTTCTCTCGTTCCGGATGACGAATTAAGCGATGACAATATTATGCCCGAAGCATTTAATCCGAAGGTTGCCGAAGTTGTTGCGGCCGCAGTAAAGGAACATATTGTAAAATAATGAACAACCAGACTTTCTGGCATGGAAAGCCCTACTATTCCCTGAACGCCTACTGCAAAAACACCTACGGTGAGAAGCTTTCAAAGATTGCCTTAAACGCCGGCTTTACCTGTCCGAACCGTGACGGGACACTGGACAGGCGGGGTTGTATCTTTTGCAGTGGTGCAGGAAGTGGGGATTTTTCCATGTCTCTTACTTCAAATCAGAGCATGGCTCACATCATCCATTCCTATCTGGAGCAGATGACCTGTCAGCATCCCGGCAATCGTTATATTGGATATTTCCAGGCATACACGAACACGTATGCTTCTGTTGCCGAGCTTGAACAAAAATATACGGCAGCACTTGACTTTCCTCAGATTGCAGGTATTTCGATTGCCACAAGGCCGGACTGTCTGCCGCCTGAGGTTTTACAGCTTCTTAAATGTCTAAAGCAGCGCTATCCTGACAAATTCATCTGGGTAGAGCTGGGACTGCAGACCATTCACGAAGAAACGGCTGCGTTTATCCGCAGAGGCTATCCGCTTTCCTGCTTTGAGGATGCGGTTGCGGCACTGCATGAGTTGCAGATTCCGGTCATTACCCATGTAATCTTAGGATTGCCCGGCGAAACCGCAGCTATGCAGTTACAGACCATTTCTTATCTGAATACACAGCCCATATGGGGCATTAAATTACAGTTACTTCATATATTAAAAGGCACTGATCTTGGCCTTTTATATGAAAAAGAACCTCACCGTTACCACTCCTACGAAACGCTGGAAGAATATGTTGCGATGGTGATTCTTGGCTTAGAGCATCTGCGTCCGGATCTGGTTGTACACCGGGTTACGGGAGATGCACCGAAGGAGCTTTTGCTTTCACCAAAGTGGAGTCTTGATAAACGGAAGGTTTTAAACACACTTCATCACGAGATGAAAATTCATGAAACTTATCAGGGGAGGCTATATGCAGGATCCATTGACACTTTATAAATTAATTATTCTTTATATGCTGCAACGGGTGGACTTTCCACTGACGAAGGCGCAAATCAGCGACTTTATTTTAGAGAAGCAGTATACGAACTTTCTGACGCTCCAGCAGGTGATCGGGGAACTGATCGACGCGGACATGATAACCGCGCATTCGATCCGGAACCGGACGCATTTAAGCATCACGAAGGAAGGACGTCAGACTTTAAATTTCTTCAGTAATGAAATCAGCGACACGATTAAGGATGAAATTAACACGTATCTCAAAGAAAACGAGATGACGCTCCGCAATGAAGTATCGATTCTCGCGGATTATTATAAATCGACTTCGGGGGAATTTGAAGCACATCTGACGGCGAAGGATAAAGAGGTTACCTTGCTGGATATTATTATTTCGGTGCCGGTGGAAGAAACCGCGGCTTCGATCTGCGATAACTGGCAGAAGAAGAATCAGGAGATTTACCAGTATCTGATTACGGAGTTGTTTTAAAGTGTAAATGATTGGATATTGGTTATATATAGGTTATTGAATTGGGCGCAACGTTTTTTGCTTTTGTTCATTCCTACGGGGCTAAGAAGTACTAATTATTTCGAGATAGATTATTTATAACGGACGCAAACACCCCAACGGACCATCCGGGTCCGATTGTGGTTTGCCCGGACATCCTTGTCCGGGCATTGCTGTCTGTAGATCGAAATAATAGAACTTCTAAACCCCTCCGCAAAATCACAAAATCAAAAAACGTTGCGCCCTTTCTACGCTGTGATATGATCCAAAACAGATTTATCGGATGATTTCGCTCCAGCTTGAAATTCCTATGATCGACTTGGCGAAGTCTGTATAAGCGGCATGTTCCGGTGTATCAATGTACTTGAAGACCGTATAAATCTGCTTCTTCGTTCCACCGCCGACGTGGTTTAATCCGAAAGCAAGTCCCTGTGCAACCTCTTCGGGAGCATCGGTCTGGCGGTTCAAGAGGAAGCCGTCAATATCGTCATAAGCTTCTACTTTGTAGTAAGCGTATGCAAAGGCTGCTGCCTGGTTGGCCTCTCCGCCCTGGGAGGTGTATCCCTGTTCGGAAAGAAGAATGCTGCGGACCTCACCATCCGGATTCAGGAAGGTATCCTGATTCATGTAATTTACAAGTACCTCAATATTTCCCATAGACATCATGGAGGTGCCGGCATTGTGTTCAATGTACTTGGAGCTCTTCCATGGACAGGTTTCTGTCAGGGGAACGTTATAGGGATGCTGTGCAAGTCCCCAGTCAATGTTTCCTTTGGCCGTAATATTCTTATTGAACTCGTCTAAGATATCACGTCCGTCATAGTTCGTGTTGTTCTTAATGTTACGATCCCACTGCTGGTCAATCGGCATATAAACGCGTGCGGAACTGCTTACGCTCTTGATCGCGTTATAGAAAACGCGGAAAGCCTTGGCATATTCTTCGACGTAGGTTGCAACATCGGTATATTCCATGTAGTTCCACTCTTTACGGGCGTTGATTTCGTTCGCGATGACCCAGTTGGAAATTCTTCCGTGTTTGCTTCCCGAATAACGTTCTGCAAGGAAAGAGCCAATGGCTGCCATGTATTCCACACCGCCCTCTTCGGCACCGTTAAACATGTAATACGGTGCGGAACCGCCTCCCCGTGCCTTGGGATGAATGAGCTGGGAATACGCGGAGGAATAATTGTTCAGAATAATCGCTGTCGTACAGATTCCCTTGGAGGTCAGTGTACTGAATACCAGATCATATTCTGCAATGACCTGTCCGTTAAAGGTATAGGTTTTGCCATTGTAATTATAATGAATGGTCGGATAAGCGCTGTTCGTACTCGGTCCCAGAATCCGGGCTACCGGGATGTTATAGGCCGCCTGCTTCACACCAAGATCATCCAGCTCGTTTCCTCTTAACTTATTCGGATCCACGAGCAGTCCCTTCTTGGAGGCCGGTGTCTGGTATACACTAGTATACTTTGCAATTGCTTCCGGATTCGTAATATACTGCGGAGTATTAAGGGTGACATATTCGCCATCCTTTTTCACTGCAACTACAAACTTCTTGAAAAGCTTACTTGCCGCTGTATTATAATTCAGTGAAGTGGTAAGCTCTACGGTGTCATTCTTATAAATCCGGTCAAGATATTCTGCTCCTTCGCCCAAACCATTGTCGTAGGTATTCATGGCAAAGAGATAATAATATTTGTCATCACTCTCCGGAATGCCGTTGCTTTCCGCAACCACCTTGATCTTTCCGGTTTCCGTGTCGATTCTGCAGCTTACAATATTGGCAAAGTCACTCTTATTCCCGTCGGTCAGCACCTTTTCCTCCGGACGCTGGTGATACGCTTCTTCCACGGACATTCCACCCTGTACCAGACTTGCCAGTACGCCGTCACCAAGCTTCGTTGCCGGAGGCGCTGGGGTTGCACTTGGCTGTACCATCGTTTCCACAGTATCCGGAACCGGCACTTCCTTGTTCTGGTTCAGAAGTACAAAGGCAGATCCTGCTCCAATCAAAAGTATCACAATTACAATAAATAATATGATAAAGCCTTTGCCGCTCTTCTTTCCTTTTTTCTTTTTGACCGGCTTTTTCCTGGCCGGTTTCTTCATCTCAGTTTTCGGTTCTGTCTCTCTGCTTTCCACTTCTTTCTTCTGTTTATCACTCATCAACCTGTGTTCCTTCTTGTTTTTTAATCTTCTTCATGTGCTCTCTGATCTTTACCTCATAGCCATTTCCTGATGGGTGATAAAATTCCTTGCCGTTTAACTCATAAGGCAGATACTGCTGTTTCACATAATTATTTTTATACTCATGGGGATACAGATAGCCCGTTCCATGTCCCAGCTTCGCGGCACCCTTATAATGGGCATCCTGCAGATGCGGTGGAATCGGAAGATCCCCGGATCGTTCCACTTCACTCATTGCCTCTCCTATTGCCTTGATGCAGGCATCACTCTTCGGCGCACATGCAATGTACATAGCTGCCTCAGACAAAATAATCTGTGCCTCCGGCATTCCCACACGCTCTACCGCAAGGGCTGCATTCGTTGCGACCTGCAAAGCCTGCGGATCCGCAAGCCCGACATCCTCTGCCGCATGAATCATCATTCTTCTTGCGATAAAGGTGACGCTTTCGCCGGCATAAAGCATTCTCGCCAGATAATACACGGCTGCATCCGGATCCGATCCGCGCATGCTTTTGATAAAAGCAGAAATCGTATCATAATGATTGTCCCCGGTTTTATCATAACGCAGCACACGGCGCTGAATACATTCCTGTGCGACCTGCAGGGTCAGATGAATCTTTCCGTCCGCCGAACGCTCCGTTGTCATGATGCCAAGTTCTACGGCATTTAACGCATGTCTTGCATCTCCACCGGAAAGCTCCGCAAGAAATGCAAGAGCATCGTCTTCAATCACGGCGTTGTATGCCCCCATTCCTTTTTGCTCATCCTGCACAGCGCGTAAAATCAACTTCTTGATATCTTCCTGCTTCAGGGGTTTTAATTCAAAGATGACTGAGCGTGATAACAACGCTCCATTGACTTCAAAATAAGGATTCTCTGTGGTTGCACCGATCAGAATAATCGTTCCGTCTTCTACAAAGGGAAGCAGATAGTCCTGCTGACCTTTATTGAAACGATGAATTTCATCGATAAACAGAATGGTCCGTTTCCCATACATTCCCTGCAGATCTTTGGCCTTCTGAACGACCTCTTCCATATCCTTCTTACCGGCTATGGTTGCATTGATCTGGGTAAATTCCGCCTGCGTGGTATTCGCAATGACCTTCGCAAGGGTAGTTTTTCCGGTCCCCGGCGGTCCGTAAAAAATGAGGGAACTCAGCTTGTCTGCCTTGATGGCACGGTACAAAAGCTTGTCCTTCCCGATAATATGCTGCTGCCCTACGACTTCATCCAGAGTAGTCGGCCGCAGTCTCGCCGCTAACGGAGATTCTTTTTCTTTATTGGTGTTACGCATATATTCAAACAAATCCATGGTTTAATACTCCTCGGCACCATCGATTTCTTCCTGCTCTGCCTCGATCGGCTCTGCAAAGCCCGGCGTATGACGCAGGTAGACTGCCCAGTAGCCACAGCCCACAATTCCTGCTCCACCGACGATATTGCCAAGGGTAACAGGAAGTAAATTCTTAAGTAAAAAGGCAGCTGTTGTAAGCTCCGGTGCGGAGATTCCGTATTTGCCCATCGTCAAAAGTCCGGCTACTCCAAAATAAATATCCGCAATGCTGTGTTCAAAGCCGCACAGCACAAAGAGCATGACCGGCCAGAAGCTCATCAGAAGCTTTCCAGATACCTTCTTTGCTGCAAATGCCGCCCATACGGCAATACATACTAAAATATTACAAAGCACACCACGCGCAAAAGCTTCTCCAAAGGACTGGTTCACACGGAAAAGTGCGGCAGCTACCATCTTTTCTGCCAGTACACCGCCGTACAGTTCGGGAACTCCGGCATAAACCACCATCAGAGCCACAAAAGAAGCTCCGATAAAGTTTCCAAGAAAAACCATAATCCAGTTTTTCAGCATCTGCAGCCAGGTGATCTTCTTTTGAAGAACCGCAATAATAATCAGATTATTTCCGGTAAAAAGCTCACTTCCGGCAATCAGTACCATCGCCATTCCGGCGGGGAACACACAGGCACTTACGAGTCTTGCTACCGATGCATTCTGAATCGTTGCAGAGGATGTCGTTGAGGCAATTCCTGCAAACGCAATATAAATTCCGGCAAAGATACCGAGTGCCAGCATTTTCAATGCAGACATCCTTACCTTGTGGATTCCGATTTCAATAAAATTTTTCGCAATTTCTAACGGTGAATGCATATAGAATTCTCCATCTGTCTTTTATTCTGATGTATGTTCTGATATACAGACCCACACATCTTTTAGTATACAACAGACTTTGTATGACTTTCAACTGCTAATCAAACAAGATTTCTTCCACGGTAACAAATACATAACCACGCTGCTGCAAATCATCCACAATCTGCAGCGCAGCAGTCACGGTCGATGGATAGGAATCATGAAGCAGAATAATCGCATCCTCTCCTGCTGCACTCTCCACCTTACGGATCACACAGGAGGCATCGTTGCAGCACCAGTCGAGGGGATCAATGTTCCACAATACCGGAATCATATTCAGCTCTTTTTCAAAGCTTTTGTCCCAGCTTCCATAGGGCGGACGTACATAGGTCACTCCCTGTCCGGTAATCTCCTCGATAATTTCATTGGTTTTTACCAATTCTCCTTTAAATTTTTCGCGGTTCCCCTGAGTGAGCTGGATATGGCTATAAGTGTGGTTGCCAATGAGATGCCCCTCCTCCTGCATCCGTTTTACCAGTTCCGGATAGGCTTCCGCATTTT
>OCLD01000074.1_pt1 | contig 24452 bp, 19 predicted proteins | sample 1495911 | NCBI WGS metagenome assembly OCLD01 (sample SAMN03418271, study PRJEB22391) | human gut metagenome | biome: human-gut; feature: organic feature; material: feces | host: Homo sapiens | place: Tanzania | collected 2013-01
AGCTTCACAGAAGCTCACTCCAGTTTTATTTGGGTTTCAAACATAGGAACTATTTATACGCTCCCTAATGAGCGATTACCGTACAAAAATAATCATTTTTCTCTTGAGAGCATTCACGCCCTTAAGGGAAATCCAGCAAAGAATCACCACCATTGCAGGCCGCTCCTATGATCGACCGCAAGTCCTCACCCACATCAAATGAGATCCTCTCAGGTCTCTCCTTACGACTTTAGATATTCAATACTGTACTCCCGGATATGATCTTCCTCATCAACCGTCAATAAGGATCCGGTCTTACAGTCAATGTCATATTTGGAAATATTCGAAGGCAATGATATTCGGAACAATGGACTGCCATCCCAGGAGTAGCCGTGGATTTCCTTTGTTACACAGCTTGCTCTTTCGTCAGTGTACATAACGGAGAAATAACGGTCATTCAATGACAGACTCGTATGATAAGTGCACAATCGAGGCGACTGCTTTTCAAGGACTCGGATGTCAGGCATAGTCTTTCCATAGCACAATGTGTAACCGCCATCGCCCTCAACAGGATATACCTGAACAAGATTCAACAGACACATCGCCTCAACAATAAGATGACGAGAGCTGTTATAACCAACTATTCCTGAAAACAAATTAATATTATAGCCATCATTATTGCTTATCTGACAGGAGTTTAACTTGAGCATTGGCTGGCTCATACTTTCTGTTCCTTCGACATTCTGGACATAACGTTCCAAACAAGTGCCATTCTGAACCATTCGCTTCATAAAGCAACGGGATCCGTCCAAAGGCAGCGCCGTGAAGAGTTCCTCCCCGCTTTTAAACTCACGTTCTTTTAAAACAAGATCTTTATTCATAATGGACTCTGAAAGATTCACCTCTACAAGACGGTCAGAATACCGGTCCACAAAACGCATCATATATGAGCCAGATTCGTTATCCAGGCTCAGAGAACTTCCGAATAATGGAAATAACAATTCTTTCGGTCCTCGTCCCTTGGTGAAAAAGTCTCCTTTGCGCTCCAGACAATGGCGATCGTACAAGTGAAGCAACCGGTCCGTCCCCAAAGTCGTGACAACCAACAAAGAGTCGCAATAACGGGCTCCGATAATCCCCATCAAGCCAAGATCTATTTCCTTTGGATTGAGTTCAGAAAGAGAAATCTCATAGAAATCCCTTTCCTCCACTGTGACAACCTTATCCAACGAAGGGCAGTATGAATCACTACAACCAGTGGCCAATAGTAATATGGCCAATATAATAGCATAAATTGATCTCATTTGTTATTATCAAATTACAAGTTTATTTGAGGCATCTTCTTTACGGCTTTCCATCGCCCCAAGCGCTATTTCCACAAACGTCGGTTTTATTTTCCCACAAATATCGGAAAAATATTTCCACAAATACCGGTTTTTTTACATCTTTGAAATTCATTTTCTCATTTTACGCCAATTAAAAACACTAATTATCAGCCACTTAACCAAAAGTATAAAGCATCGCATTCAGGTGTGCAGATCTGTTCGCACCTGGAGTGCCAACTCAATCATTGTCAAGCCGATGCGGTTCCAGGTGCGCGGAGGTTTTCACACCTGGAAGTCATAGGTGCCAATAGAACGCCCTGTAGCGAAACCACCAACTCTCAGGTGTGCAAATCTGTTCGCACCTGGAGTGCCAACTCAATCATTGTCAAGCCGATGCGGTTCCAGGTGCGCGGAGGTTTTCACACCTGGAAGTCATAGGTGCCAATAGAACGCCCTGTAGCGAAACCACCAACTCTCAGGTGTGCAGATCCGCTCGCACCTGGAGTGCCAACTCTATCACTGTCAATCGGATGCGATTCCAGGTGCGCATGGTTTCTCACAACCAACCGCGGGTCCGAACTCATATCATATCATATGATAAAACAGAAGAACCAGAGAACCACTGTCAAGAGCATTCTCGGCATCCTCACCGGCCTTCTGGAAGCCTGTGGAGACGATAAAGTCATACATATCCCTGTCCTCAAGCACACTCACGAAAGAATCGGCATAGCTGCAAACTGGTTCCAGCATACAGTTCCGGCCTCCATTTTCCGGATTGGAGACAAAACCTTGTGTGTGTGACCCATAAAGGTAATTGCCACCCACATCTTTTGTCGTAATATCACACACAAGATAGTCTCCACAAGCAATTGGAGCAGAACTCAAATAGGTGTAGTTATTTACAAGTGACACATCACTTTTACCCTTTATTGATGCTTTATTTTCAAAATCGATTCCTACCGTCTCAATTATTTCTCCATTGTTGCGATCCAAAACATAGTATGCATCGTTAAAGTAGGAGCAAAACAAGATTCTATCTCCATAAACAGAAAAGAAATGGCTGTAACCCAGTACATCAGAATCCCCATTTTTACTATACTCCAGCATCTGTTCTTTAATATTCAAATCATTGTCCGTCACAAACAATCGATACGGAGGCTGTTCCCTTGACGGTTTTCCACCAGCGGTGACAAACGCAAAAATGAGGTTGCCATTTGATAATGCCTCAAGATCCCAAGCTACAATAGGCATCTCTTTGGTCGTTTTATACTCTCCTGTCAATGAATCGTAGACAAACAACTTTCTTCCAAAATTGTCCAAAATGTAAAGGTTATCAGAGTCCACGGAAAAGCTTTTGATCTCAAGGTATTCTCCAGGCCCTCGGCCTTGTCTGTCAAGGACAAATCGGAGTTTACCAGTCATATCATAGGCCACAACCTTTCTGGTGCTGTAATCTGCAATGTAAACCGTGCCGTCATAAAACTCAACCTTATCCACTGATCCAAGCAATGTATTAGCATTTGTTTCCAAAGGCAAAAATGTAACATCTTTGACAAATTTCGGGATATCCGGTTCTATCTGAGACTCCTTACATTCAATGGTTCTGTCAACCGCAAACTCATTTATAGTATTTCTACAAGAGGCAAGACAGAAGATACAGATAATTATAATTGAAAATTTTTTCATGACTATTTCAGATTCTATTTACACAGACTAAACTTCTAATTATCAACATCTTATTAAAACCAGACAACTCCTCAGAATTATTAAAATTCGAACAATCAGACAATTACACCTATCACGATATCAATTCGCGAAATAGCCTTGTTGTCGCCGTCCTGCCTCCCTATTCATACAGGAGGAGAATACCATTGCGGCAACCGCCGCCACAACCAGTCTGATGAATATTCCGAATGGTCTCACAACACAGATTAACGCCCTCTAATGAGCGATTACCTCACAAAAATAATCATTTTACCGCAAAGTTATCCCACCTCTTCACGAGTCTCTGACCATCGACATTCAAAGGCTTGCACCTTCGCAAGATTTGCAGCAATGATTCCACAAACGTCGGTTTTATTTACCCACAATTTCCGGTTTTTACATCTGTGCATCCTACCGTTATAACAGAAAAAGTAAGGAAGACCTTTTGCGTACCAAATGTATAATTGGTACAGGAAGAGCATTGCTGGTGTACCAAATAGGCCAAGACATATCATTAGTACAGGAAACGCACTTCTGGTGTACGAACAAGTCCAGGACATCCTGGCAACATTGCACCTGCATCTTTTGCCGTGATGTCACAAATGTGAGGCGATTTATGAAAGAATATCGTGATTGATTATTAAGAAAATGCTTAAATTTGCACAAAATTTCGTCACCTGAGAAACCAAAAACGTTTTCAAGATATGAACACAAAAGAATTCGTCAAATGGGTGCTGGCCGTGCTGTGCGGCCTGTTCATCTGGGGCATCGTGAAGTTCTTCATGTTCTTTATGATGCTCGGCTCAATGATTGCCTCTGCGGCTTCATTCTCCGGAGGCTCCGGCGCCGTTATTCCCAAGGAGGGTGTCCTGCTGATGGACATGTCTAAATTCGAGATCACTGAACAGACTCAGGAAAGCAACCCGCTCACCTCCATCCAAGGCAGAGAGATCGCTTTGGTCGGACTTCACGATGCCGTCAAGGCAATCCACAAAGCCGCCGAGGATCCGGGTGTGCAGTACATCCTCGTAAAGACAGACGGCGCCTCCACCAGCCTTACCAAACTGGAGGAACTCCGCAAGACCCTCACAGATTTCAGGAAGAGCGGCAAGGCAGTGATAGCATATGGCGAGGCGTTCACATCCGGAAGCTACTACCTCGCGTCAGTGGCCGACAAGATCTACACGACGAGGCATCACGGCGGCAACAACTTTATGTTGGGAATAAGCGGGAGCATGTTGTTTCTCAAGGATCTGCTCGACAAGCTCGGTGTAAACTACCAGCTCATCCGCCACGGCAAGTACAAGAGTGCCGGCGAAATGTACGTCAAGAACGCGCCAAGCCCTGAGAATATGGAGCAGAACCAGGCGATGATCGACTCCATGTGGGAAACGGTGGCCGCGGAGACCGCAGGGAGCAGGGGTGTGAGCGTGGACTCACTCAACTACTTCATCGATCACCTTTCCATAGCCCTTCCTGAAGATATGGTGAGCCACAACCTCGCCGACGAGGCTCTCTCCGTTGAGGAATATAAGGGGAAACTCGCCGACCTGGCCGGCAAGGACAGCTACAAGGATGTGAAATTCATCCCGTTCAGCGACTATGCCGCCGCCAAGGCAACGCCGAACCTGACCGCCAGGAAAAACATCGCCGTCATCTACGCCAACGGGAATATCCTTGAGCAGGATGACCCGAACAACATCAGCGGCGACCGTTTCGCCGGCATCATCGCCAAGGTAAGGGCGGACTCAACCGTCAAGGCTGTCGTGTTCAGGGTCAACTCTCCTGGCGGTACAGTGCTGGCTGCCAGCAAGATCAAGGAAGAGATCGACCTCACCAGAGCAGTCAAGCCGGTCATCGCCTCTTACGGTGACTATGCTGCTTCCGGCGGTTACTGGATCTCCAACAGCTGCGACCACATATTCTCAAACGCGACGACTCTCACCGGTTCGATCGGTGTGTTCTCCGCCATCCCTGAGTTCGGGAAGACCTTGAAGGACATCGCTCACGTCAACATGGTTCCTGTAAAGTCCCACAAGCATTCCGACATGCTTTCGCTGACAAGGCCGTTCGACGCGGAGGAGACCGCCTGGATGCAGGTCTATGTGGATGACATCTACAATAGCTTTGTCAGCATAGTGGCCGGGGGGCGAGACATGACGTTTGATGCGGTGGACAAAATCGCGCAAGGTCGCGTCTGGACCGGAGCCGACGCTCTTAAGATCGGCCTCGTGGACGAGATCGGAACTTTGGAGGATGCGATAAGGTATGCGGGTTCCATGGCCGGAGACGCCGAGGTAGAGAACTGGGGCATCGTAAGTTATCCTAAGCCTTTGACGGTGATGGAGCAGTTGCTGCAGCAGTTCGGCAAGACCACAAACCCGGAGGAGGCCATGGCGAACGCGCTGGCCGGAACTCCGCTGGAGGGAGTGGCCAGGAATCTGCTTGACTGGCAGAGAACCTGGGCGAAAGGCCAAGGCGACCTTGTCTTCGCAAGAATGCCGTTCGAGATCGAGATCAGATAAGACGGATCACGGTGACGGAGGAGGTGTCCTTTGTCACCTTCACGGAGTCATCAATGCGATGACCTACCAATGCAAGAACATGAGAGCCTTCGTCAGCGATGACGAGGGCTTTTTTCTTTTCCGTAAGGCTGAACTTCAGGTCAACGAATATGTCGCTGAGTTTCTTGCGGCCTCTCATTCCAAGCGGGCGCATCCAGTCGCCTGGTTGCCAATGTCTTATTGTGAAAGGGAACGGGAGATCCAGTTTAGTCTCTCCTACGCTTGTCTTCACGTCCTTCACATCGTCCGACAGCGAGACGGAGAACTCTATTCCGTTCAATGAATATGTTCCTGGGCCATTGATGGTTAGATCAGTCGCTTCGGCAAGCTCTGCGACCGGAGATATAACAATCTCCCGAGCCGAAGTCACGGCAAGATATTCATCCGCAACAAACGTCCTGCCACTGACGGTACCGCCGCTTTTCAGAACCGAGACAAGATCAGCGACCACGGAGGAAGTGAAGCCGAAAGGCTCCAGAAGACGGAAAAGGACATATTCCCAATCCTTCTTCGATGTAAGTTTCTGACGCTCGATAACAGGAAGGCCATTATCCTCAAGCCGCGCAATCTCCGCCGAGACCGAACGGACATATTCATCCGCCACAGACTGAACCTGAGCGAACCGCTCCATATCCTCGTTCAGGGTAGTCAGAAAAGACGGATTCAGCCTCTCAAAAAGCGGAAACACCTCGTTACGGATGCAGTTGCGCTTGTAGGCGGAATCAGCGTTGGTGCTGTCCTCGTGCCAATGCAAACCGTGCGAGACAGCATATTCATGAATATCCTTCCTCGTAAAACCAAGCAGCGGCCGGATGAGCCGAGCATCCGAACCCGGCAAAAGAGAACTGCTGCGCATTCCGGTCATTCCTTTCACACCCGTGCCGCGCAACATATTCAGTATCATCGTCTCCGCATTGTCGTTGGCATTGTGAGCGACAGCCAAAGCGGCAAATCCTCGCTCCCGACAGACCTCCGCGAACCAAGTGTAACGCAGCTCCCTCGCCGCCATCTCGATGCTCACGCCATTCAAAGCGGCATATTCCTTGGTGCCAAAATCTTTCTTTATGAATATCACGCCGTGGCTTTCGGCCCATTCCCTGACAAGCCCCTCATCCGAATCACTCTCTTCTCCCCTCAGATGAAAATTGCAATGAGCCAACGCGAAACGCACCTTGGCGGTGGAATTGAGAAACAGCTCCGCCATACACATCGAGTCAACCCCGCCGCTGACAGCCAAAAGAACCGCCTCTCCATCAGGAAGCAGCCCTTTCAGGATTCTGTCAAAACGTTCCTGCATATTCAGGAATTTTATTTCTTGCTTGCGAACGTGTACGTGAAGCCGAACTGGAGAGCCTGCGCGAACTGCACCCTCCTGCCGACATTGCCGTCCTTGTCCGTGACGAGGACAGTGTCATCGTAGATGAGGTTCGTCGTGATGTTCAGCGAGAAGAACTTGTTGAGTTTCCACATCATGCGGGTGTCCCAGTTCACACGGATGTTCTTCGGATTCTTCAGATAGTTTGAGAACAGGAGCAGATGCGTCGAGCCCTCGAAATTGTCATTGATCTTGAGCTTGGCGTCAGCAGTCAACTGCGCACCGAACTCGAAACGGGCGGGCTTGTAATAGTTTCCAGTCGTGTAGTAGATGTTCTTGTCATCCTTGGCGTCCGGATAGACCTCGGCATCCTCGTACTTCTTCTTCCTCCCCATACCATAGTTCTTTCGCAGCTTCTCGCTTCCGACGATCGTGAAGCCTCCTGTGATAGGCGCCATATTGACCGTCAGCCATTTGCTTGGCACCCAGTCAATACCAAGACCGAGATTGACCGTTCCCGGAGAGAAGATGCTGGACTTGAGCACGCGGGCATTCCTCCAGTCCTTGCCGGAAGGTTCCTTGTCCTCCTCCACTGCAGGGGTAGGATAGTTGTAACCGTTGGCGAACTGGCTGAGGAATGTGAACTTGGCGGAGTAGTTCAAGGTTTTTGCGGCCCTGTAGCCCCAAGTGCTCTCGAAAAGGATCCGGTCCTTGTTCTTCTGGATGATCGGCTTGTCAGCGGAGTAAAGGAAACCGTAATCCAGCTGGAGACGGTTGTTCCAATACATCTCGTCCTTCTTCCAGTTGGCGTTGCCGTCGATGTAGGTGCTGAGAGCGTAGTTGTTGTAACCTCCCTTCGCCCAATTGGTGAAACTGCTCTGGACAAAGTTCAGGTTCGTCATCAACGACTTGTTCCAATAGTCCGGTTTCGGAGCCACGACCTTTGTCTCCTCTGTCTGTGTCAGAAGCTTTGCGGCGGCGGCCGCGGCTGACTGGGCGTTTCTCCATGTCGTGTCCGTCTGCGCCGGCGCAGCGAGAGACACGAGAGCGAGAGCCACAGACAGCAACACAGTGCGTCTTATTGATTTCACATTCATAGTCAGTTTATTATATTCATTTAATATGAGATGGCAAACACCACCCTCTGCTTTGAAGGCTTGCCGGAGTAGATGTCCTTGCCTTCCTCCTCGCAGACAAAACTGTCCACAGGGATGCAGCGGATCGTGGCCTTGGTCTCGTCCTTGATCTTCTGCTCGGTCTCGGCAGTGCCGTCCCAATGGCAGAGCAGGAACTTGCCTGTGCCGATCTTGGCCTTGAACTCCTCCCAGTCGTCGCATTTCTCAACGTGTGAGGCGCGGAAGTCGAAGGCCTTCCGGTAAATCGTCTTCTGAATGTCGTCAAGAAGGGCCGCGATCGACTTGTCAAGTCCCTCAAGGGCGACAGTCTGCTTCTCCAGGGTGTCTCTTCTGTGAACCTCTACAGTGCCGTTCTCCAGGTCACGAGGTCCCATAGCCAGACGTACAGGGACTCCCTTGAGCTCCCACTCGGCGAACTTGAATCCAGGACGCAGGGTGTCACGGTCATCAATCTTGACAGTATGTCCTTCGGCCTCAAGGGCTTTCTTCAACTGAGCCATCTTGTCCAAGATCTTCGTGTGATCCTCTTCGGTCTTGTAGATCGGAACCATAACGACCTGGATAGGGGCCAGAGCCGGCGGAAGGACAAGTCCGTTGTCATCGCCGTGAGCCATCACGAGGGCTCCCATAAGCCTCGTGGAAACGCCCCAGGATGTGGCCCACACGTACTGCTGCAGGCCTTCCTTGTCTGTATATTTCACATCGAACGACTTGGCGAAGTTCTGGCCGAGGAAATGAGATGTTCCGGCCTGGAGAGCCTTCCCGTCCTGCATCATCGCCTCGATGGTGAGGGTGTCAAGAGCTCCGGCGAACCTCTCGTTAGGGCTCTTGTGTCCCACGATCACCGGCAGAGCCATGAAGTCCCGGGCGAACCTGGCGTACACACCTACCATCCTCTGAGCCTCTTCCTGAGCCTCCTGCGATGTGGCATGAGCCGTGTGACCCTCCTGCCAGAGGAATTCGGCGGTGCGGAGAAAAAGCCTTGTACGCATCTCCCAGCGGACAACGTTCGCCCACTGGTTGCACATGATAGGAAGATCCCTCCACGAGGTGATCCAGTTCTTGTAGGTGCTCCAGATGATCGTCTCGGAAGTAGGTCTCACGATCAGCTCCTCTTCAAGCTTCGCGGACGGGTCAACGACAACGCCCTTCCCGTCAGGATCGTTCATGAGCCTGTGATGGGTGACAACGGCGCACTCCTTGGCGAATCCTGCCACGTGCTCGGCCTCCTTGCTGAAGAACGACTTAGGAATGAAAAGCGGGAAATAGGCGTTCACAGCGCCGGTCTCCTTGAACATTGTGTCCAGAGCGTGCTGCATCTTCTCCCAGATCGCATAGCCATAAGGCTTGATGACCATACATCCCCTGACGGCGGACTGCTCCGCCAAGTCTGCCTTAACAACCAGATCGTTGTACCACTGAGAATAGTTCTCAGACCTTTTTGTCACTTCCTTTGCCATATATTCTTTGCTGTTTTTGTCAATTATTCTTATTATTGTGCAATATTCCGAAAGGTATGGATTTTGTTCACTAGAGAACATTTGTGTGGCCGACACCTTTGGATACGGCCACGAAGTTACGAATTTATTGTTAAATATAGGAGATTCAGAAATGAAAACACGCACAATCCTCTTTATCTCGGCGCTTCTGGCACTGACTTCGTGCGGTTCAGCGGCGCAGTATGCCAGTGATGCTTCCAGACAGAAGTATCAGGATGGAATCTACTATAACTCCAAGGCCAGGATCCAAGCCGAGGAAGCCGTCGAATCAGCCAACGAGGAAGAGACGGATCTTCTGGTAGCCAAGACCAAGAACTCACCTATCTTCATGAAAAGCGGTGAGAAGGTTGACACTCTGTTCATCCCTGAGAACAAAGCGGCGAGAATAGACTTCAACAACACTAACAACACCACATCCGTTTACCTTTACGACAATGGATGGGACACCTGGGCAGCCTACCAGCCTTGGTACGCGACGTCATGGTATTCCTGGAACCGTCCTTTCTACACGTCAATCTATTGGGGCGCGAATCCTTGGTACTACGGTGGTTGGTACTCACCGTGGCACTACGACCCTTGGTATTATGGATATTCCTGGAGATGGGGCAGTCCGTGGTATTACAGCGGATGGTTCGACCCATGGTACCGGGATCCTTGGTACTATAGCGGATGGTACGGCGGATGGTATGGAGGCTGGTACGGCGGCTGGTACGATCCGTGGTATTACGGAGGCTGGGGCTACGGCCATCATCACCACCACGGCCACGACTTCTTCGGTCCTGGCAGCGGACGGGTTTACACTCCACGTCTTAGCACAACCGGCTCAAGCAGAAGAAGCGGAATCGGATCCTCTTCAAGGAGCGCCGGAGTGAGAAGTTCCTCAATGACCAGATCAAGAAGCGGCATCGGATCAACAAGATCCTCAATGTCAGCGACTACCACAAGGTCTTCAAGCCTTGGCGGACGCACAAGCGGCACAAGGTCATCAATATCCTCGGTGAACAGACCGGCCTCCTCTTCTGTAAGGTCTTCGTCATCCAGATCGTCATCCGTCAGATCATCGGCGGACAGAGCGTCGTCAGTACGGTCATCAGCGGGAAGTACGGTCAGATCCAGCGGTTCATACTCATTTGGAACCTCGACCGGATCCTCTTCCGTAAGGTCATCCTACGGCAGCAGCCGTTCATCATCTTCGTCATCAACGATGTACTCAAGACCGGCAAGCAGTAGAAGTTCAAGCGGAACGACATCAGGAGGCTACTCATCAGGTAGTTCCAGCAGGAGTTCTTCTGGAGGCTACAGGTCTTCGGGATCTTCTTACAGATCCTCATCCAGCAATGATTATTCTTCCGGCTCGACGAGGAGCTCAAGCAGCTACTCCACAAGTAGAAGTTCAAGTTCATATTCTTCCGGCAGCTCAAGCCGTAGCAGCGGCTACTCAGGTGGCGGTTTCTCCGGCGGCGGATCATCCAGAAGCTCAGGAGGTTCGTACGGCGGTGGCGGCAGCTCCAGAAGCAGTGGCGGAAGAAGGTAACCATTAATAACAATTGAAATGAGAAAGGCAATATTCACTGCGCTTTTGTCATTGACCGCTGTAGCGGCCGGGGCGCAGACAATGTACGACGGGCTGACATTCAGCCAGAACAACTACTACGGAACGGCAAGGTCGATCGGTATGGGCAACGCGATGACGGCTGTCGGCGGCGACCTCGGGTCAATCGGTATCAATCCTGCGGGATCGGCCGTGGCGGGATACTCCCAGTTCACGATCACGCCGAATCTCACGCTCAGTTCGATGAACTCATCCTACAGCTCCTACCCTGTCGGAGGAGTTGACAACTTCTCCAATGAGAGACGCGAGAGTCTCACCAGATTCTCGATGCCGAACATCGGTGCGACATTCAACTGGAAAACCGGCAGCGGGAGCGGTCTGACCGCCATCACTTATGGATTTGTCGTCAACGGGACGAACAATTTCACCGGCAAGATGATGGCAGGCGGCAGGAACGACAAGACAAGTTACATCAGTTCCATGGCTGTGGCGGCCGAAGGTTATGACATGGATTTCCTTAATGGATATTCCATCAACAGCAACAACGAGAGAGTAGACAGAGGTTGGGACTACCCCTACCACTACCCTGATGATTACACCAATGACCCTAACAAAGGCTCATACGCGCCATGGAATGTGATCGCGAACGTCCAGGCAGGAGCGCTTTCCAATTTCGGAGACTCTAACGATCCGGCCTATTACTGGCGCTACATAGGTGCGACAGAAATCTATGAGAAGACTGGAGAGAAGGATGCCGACGGCAACTACATCTACAACATTTCCCTTCCGGGAGCGTTGAGCCAGGCATACGGCAGGAACGTAACAGGAAGCAAATACGACGCGTTGCTCAATGTCGGGTTCAATTTTGGAGAGACGTTCTTCCTCGGAGCGAATCTCGGAATAACCTCCCTCAACTACAACTATGATGAATATTTCAAGGAAGCCGCGGAGAACCCGTCGGCATTCGAGATGGACTTCGGAGAGAAAGGCAAGACCTACTTCAGCGACTACCGTACACGTTACTCATACACGGCCGATGGAAGCGGAGTCTATGGAAAGTTCGGATTTCTGTGGAGACCGATTGACGGGATACGCATAGGTGGAGCCGTCCAGACACCGACAATCATGGAAATCAACGAACGTTGGAGACAAGACGTCAATGTCAACTACACCGACGCCTCATTCAACGGGTCGGCCAAGACGCCTGAGGGGGACTATTCCTACAGACTACGCTCGCCTTACAGACTCAACGCCGGAGCAGCGTTCACCTTCGCGGGAATGGCTCTTCTAAGCGCGGACTACGAGATGACCGACTACAGCACGATGAAGTTCATGAGCAAGAACGGCGGATGGAATGACGACACCTACGGGAAACTGAATGACGAGATCCGCAACCGTATGGGAGTGTCCCACATGGTAAGGGTCGGAGCGGAGTTCAAACCGGTGCCGGAGATCGCCGTCCGCGCTGGCTACAATTTCACCACGACTCCTGAATATGTCAGCGAAGGCAACAGCAAGACAACGCTGAACGACAGAACCAACGCTTTCTCCGTAGGCCTTGGATATTCATCAAACGGATCGTTCTTCGCGGACATCGCGGCAAGGCTGACTATGCTGTCGGACGAATATATCTCACCTTACGCCGACTACCTTAAAGATCTGGCTTCTCCGATGATCCTCAACAAGAGGGACCTCTACAGCATCACGGCGACCTTCGGGTGGAGATTCTAAAGGTTTTTCAGATAGGAGATTGAATCCGGACCTTCGTTGAAAAGGAGGTCCATGATGGAAAGATTCGGAACGAAACCGTACTTTCGGGCAAAGACCTGGAAGTACGGTTTTTCCAGATTCAGGTCTTTCAATATCTTGTCCGGACGTTTCGGGTGGATGAGTTCCCGGTAATCCATTCCGTAGCGGCCGGAATCCAACGGAATCTCACGGGAACGGACGGGGACATATTCATCGGTCATCCTCAGGTCCACCGAGACGCCGGTCTTCCGGAGGAAGAACCTGATCAGTTGTAAATCAAGGTCGAACAACGTCTCTGGTTGTGAATCCAGGATTCCAAAGAGTTCGTCCTTGTAATATTCAAAATAGGCGGAAGACTCGTAGGCGGAGGCAATCGCCCGTTCGGTGCGGATCAGCCACGGAGTCGAGTAATCCACCTTGATCCCGGTAATCGGCAGCTCATGGGTTCCGCTTTCGTGGACAATCGGGAAATTCAAGCTCTGAGGACCGTCGGCGGCATAGTAGCGGAAACGGTTTCGCCATGATTGCTTCTGATAATGCTCGCAGGCCTCAAGGTAAACAACAGAAGGCTTCACCCTGTCCGGAGACAAGATGAAGTCTTTAGCCATCAATGCGAAATAGCTGACCGGCGGAAACCAAGCCACACTCAGCAGCACGGCCGCCTCTTCAGGCCTATTCGAATTCGCCCTTCTCGTGAGAGTCGTTTGCCCTGATGATTCCACGCTTCGAGCTTCTGATGAAATTCAGGATCGTGTCACGCTCCTCGCTCTGAGGGAATCCGGCCTCGACCTTGGCGCAGCCGTCGGTGATGTTGTAGCCGGCGAAATAGATCGTGTCGTAGATGTCCTTGATGTTGCGGATCACGTCGGAGGAGAATCCGCGGCGGCGGAGTCCGACGATGTTCACGCCAGAATAGCAGATCGGATCGCGGCCGCAAAGAACATAAGGAGGGATGTCCTTGTTGATCTTTGACATGCCGCCGACCATGGCGTGGCATCCGATCTTGGAGAACTGATGAGCCTTCGCTCCGCCTCCGACAATCGCCCAGTCATCAACAACGGTCTCGCCTGCTATGCCGACAAAGCTTACAAGAATGCAATGATTGCCCACAACACAGTCGTGCGCCACATGGACATAGGACATAAGCAGTGTGTTGCTGCCAATCTTCGTCACGCATTTGCCGCTTGCCTTGGTACCTCTGTTGATGGTCACGCACTCGCGGATTGTGACATTGTCGCCGATCTCCACATAGGTGACCTCTCCCTCATATTTGAGATCCTGAGGAATGGCGCCTACAACGGCTCCCGGGAACACCTGGCAATTCTTTCCCATCTTGACGTATGAATATATCATAGCATGCGGATGGATCTTGCATCCGTCGCCGATCTCCACGTCATCATCGATGAACGCAAACGGACCGATCTCAATGTTGTCGCCGAGTTTCGCCTTCGGGCTGACCGACGCTAATGGTGAAATTGTGTTCATATTCTAAGTGTTTTATCAGCAAGATTTCTCACGGATGGCCTTGGCAGTCCGTGTGTTGATTGTATGTCCCGGCTTGAATGCGGTCACCTTGGCCTTGAGCCAGCCACCGGCGAGCCTCAGGTCTCCGATAAGATCCAGAAGCTTATGTCTTCCGCATTCGTTCGGGAAATGAAGTTTAAGGTTGTTGAGATAGCCGTTGTCGTTTATCGCGAGTTCCGGGACATTGAACAGAGCGGAAAGTCTCTCTACCTGCTCCGGCTGGACAGGGTGCTCGACGATCACGATGGCGTTGTCCACATCCCCGCCCTTGACCAGATTGTTCTGGAACAGGTACTCGATCTCGTGGAAGAACACGAATGTACGGCAAGGACCGATTTCCTTGGAGTAATCAGTTGACTCGTCCCAATGGGCGGTCTGGACTCCGAGAACCTTTGAGCCGAAGTCCACGGTGATGTCCATCGAAGGCGCGTCGGCCGGGGTGATCCTCACGAACGAACCGGTCTTCTCGTCACGGATTTCAATCTCCTCTGGAATAGTGACATATTTCCTGTCAGCCTTCTGTTCTTTCAGGCCGTCCTTGGCGATTGCCTCCACATAATAACGGGCGCTGCCGTCCAGAATCGGTACTTCGACATTATCAATCTCTATGAGAGCGTTATCCACCCCCATACCTGTAAGAGCCGACATTATATGCTCGATTGTGGCGACCGTGGCCTCTCCTTTGGAGATAGTGGTACTTCTGGCCGTCGATGACACATTCTCAGCCAAAGCCTCGACGAACGCATCTTCACCGAGATCCACCCTATGGAACACTATCCCAGTGTCCCCGGGAGCCGGTTTGAGAATCATCTTTGAGATCTTCCCGGTGTGAAGCCCCTTACCATGGAACTCATATTCACCCGCAAGGGTCTTTTGCTTATTCAAAGTCATAATCTATCTTTTGCAAACTGTGTAAAGTTCAGCAGTCTGCAAAGATAGCATGAAATATTTGAATATTCAAGGATTACCCTGCCACTTCGTAGCTATTGGCTACTATTCTTCGCCCTGACGCTTGAAGACGGCGTAGCTGCGGAGGTAGTTCTTAAGCGGGAGGGCTGGCGAGCCAAGGAACACCTGGCCGGACTTGCGGATGTTGCCTATCACACCGCACTGGGCTCCGATCGTGGTGTTGTCGGCTATATTCAGATGCCCCGCTATGCCGACCTGACCGGCGAGGATGCAGTTCTTGCCAATTTTGGTGGAGCCGGCTATGCCGCACTGGGCGGCCATCACGGTGTTGTCGCCGATCTGGACATTGTGGGCGATCTGGCAGAGGTTGTCGATTTTCACGCCGTTGCCGATGATTGTGGATTCCATCTCGGACTTGTCGATCGTCGTGCCGGCGCCGATCTCGACGTTGTCGCCGATGATGACATTGCCGATGTGCTCGATCTTCTCCCATGTGCCGTCAGGAAGCGGGGCGTTGCCGAAACCGTCGGAGCCGATGACGGCGTTGGCATGGATGATCACGTTGTCACCGATGACCATTCCCGGATAGATGACGACTCCCGGGTAGATGATGCAGTGCGAGCCGATCACGGTGTTGTCGCCGACATAGACATTCTCGTAGATCTTGGTGTAGTCCCCCACCTTGGCGTGGTGCCCGACATAGGAATGGCTGCCGAGATAGACCTTTTTACCGAACTTGGTGGTCAGGAACCAAGATGAGCGGAAGCCTCTGTGCCTCTTGTCCGTACGCCTTTGTGTGGAAACATATTTAAGAAGGTCGGCCAACGACTTATAAGCGTCATCGACCTTGACCATGGTCGAAGTCACAGCCTCTTTCGGGACAAAATCCTTGTTGACCAGCAGGACACTTGCCCTGCATGTGTAAACGTATTTCTCGTACTTGGGGTTGGCGAAAAAGCACAACTGACCCGGTTTTCCATGCTCGATCTTGGCGAACGATGTCACAGTGGCCTGTGGATCTCCTTCAACTGTCCCTTTGAGGACCTGCGCCAATTGCTTTGCGGTAAATTCCATCTTATACTGGCAATTTTAATCTACAATTTCTAAGTGATCATTAAAAATAACTTGAACATTTTGTATGTCTTTATGCTCTATATTTCCTTTCTCGTCAGTCATGCGCCACCGGCACACTCCTTCTTCAAAAAGAAATCCATCCTCATAAATCTGACACAAATTTAGTTCAACTTATTTTTTAACGCTCACTAAATGGTCTGCAAAGAAAGCAATTTATTTTCATATTCACTAAAATATTCTTATCTTTGCATCGTTGTGAGAGATAGGAGGACGAAAGCGTCTCCTATCTTTTGTTTTGTAAAACCAGGATTTTATGCGGAAAGAACAGATAATCTCCGGCATCGAAGAGGCCGTGAAAGCCCGCGGGTGCTTCATTGTAGATGTTACGGTCAGCAATGACAACGACATCGTGCTCACCATCGAGAAAGAGGTCGGCGACATGGACCTTGAGGATTGCGTCAGCGTGAACGACGCTTTTCTGACGGCTTTCGACAAGGACGCGGAGGACTATTCCCTGACCGTCACCTCGGCCGGACTCGACCAGCCGTTCAAGGTTCTCAAGCAATACGGGAAGGCCATAGGCTCGGCTGTGGAGGCAAGACTTAAAGGCGGAAAGAAGATCATCGGAGTCCTCACGGGAGCCGACGAGGATGGAATATGCCTGAGATATTCACAGAAAGAGGCTGTTGAAGGCAGGAAGAAAAAGGAGATCGTGGAGCATGAGGACCGCTTCGGATTCGAGGAGATCAATTCCGTCACGCCGCACATTGTTTTCAGGAAATAAGATATTAAGGACATAAACATGGAAAAGAAAGAAGAAATCACTCTGATTGACGCCTTTAAGGACTTCAAGGAAGAGAAGAACATCGACAGACCAGTGATGATGGGTGTGCTCAAGGACGTGTTCCTCACCCAGATCGCGAAGACTTACGGTTCGGCCGACAACTTCGATGTCATCATCAACGTCGACAAGGGAGACTGCGAGATCTACCAGAACTTTGACATCGTCGAGGAGGTCGAGAACCCTAACACGCAGATCACTCTCGACCAGATCAAGGCCGAGACAGGAGATGATGACTACGAGGTCGGAGATGTTTACACCAAGAAGCTGTCCCTCGCGTCATTCGGACGAAGGGGAATCCTCAACATCAGGCAGAACCTCCAGGGTCGTATCATGGACATCGACAAGGCCAATGTCTTCAAGGCATATTCCGACAAGGTCGGCGAGATCTTCACCGGTGAGATCTACCAGACATGGTCAAAGGAGGTGATCATCCTTGACGACGACAACAACGAGCTGCATCTGCCTAAGGCCGAGCAGATTCCGGGAGAGAGGTTCAAGAAGGGAGACACCCTCCGCGCCATCATCAAGAGCGTGGAGATGAAGAACAACACCACCCCTTACATCACCCTTTCCAGAACATCCAACGAGTTCCTTGAGAAACTCTTCGAGCATGAGGTTCCGGAGATATTCGATGGCCTCATCACCATCAAGAAGGTTGTCCGTGTCCCTGGCGAGCGTGCCAAGGTGGCGGTTGAGTCCTACGACGAGAGGATCGACCCGATCGGAGCGTGCATCGGTGTGAAGGGATCCAGGATCATCGGCATCGTGCGTGAGCTCCGCAACGAGAACATCGATGTGCTCCAGTGGACGAACAACACTCAGCTTCTCATCCAGAGAGCCCTCAACCCGGCAAGGGTCTCATCCATCGACCTCGGCAACTCGGACGAGGACAAGATCAAGGTTTACATGCAGCCTGACGAGGTCAAGAAGGGTATCGGCCGCGGCGGCTGCAACATCAAGCTGGCAGGCATGCTTGTCGGAAGAGAGATCGAGGTCTGGAGAGAACTCCCTAAGGACGAGGCCCAGGAGGAAGAGGATGTCCTCCTCAGCGAATTCAGCAACGAGATCGACCAGTGGGTAATCGACCGCCTTGAGGCCATCGGATGCGACACGGCCAAGAGTGTGCTCGCGTTCACACCTGAGGACATCGCCAAGAGGGCCGACCTTGAGGACGAGACCGTGGCTGAGGTGTTCAAGATCCTAAGGGCTGAATTTGAAGAGTAACCGTCCAAGGCGGACAGCGGACAATTATTAATTTAAAGGGGTTGAATATGGCAGAAATCAGACTAAATAAAATAATAAGAACTTACAACATCGGACTTCAGAACCTTGTGGACTTCCTGTCCAGCAAGGGGGTCGAGGTCGAAGCCAACCCGAACGCCAAGATTTCAGACGAACATCTCCCTGCTATCGAAAAGCAGTTCGGAAAGGATCTGGAGCTCAAGCAGGCTTCGGAAAAAGTTGACATCAAACTCAACGAGATTTTGGAGAAGACCTCCAAGAAGCAGCAGGAAAGCGCCAAAGAGGAAGAGTACGAGCCAGTCAGGGAGACTGTCATAAAGACAACCATCTTCACTCCGGTGGAGCCAAAGCCGGAACCAGAGACTATCCGGCCGGTTGTGCCTGAGCCACAGCCGGAGATCAAGCCAGAGCCTCAACCGGAACCGGTCGTGGAGACTCCTGTGGCCGAGACGGTGAAAGAGCCTGAGCCTCAGCCCGAGGTCAAGCCAGAGCCTGCTGAGCGACCTGTAGAGGAAACTCCAGCGGAGAAACCTAAAGTGGAGGTGACCGAGAGTAAACCGGAGCCTCAGCCTGAGGTCAAGAAAGTCGAGACTGCCAAGGAAACCGTTCCTGAGCCGACAACCCCTGCTGCAGGAAAGGACATCCGTGGCGGTGAAAGGCCGATGAGCAAGCACGAGAAGAAACTTGCGGCGGCTGCCAGACAGAAAGAGGAACAGGCCAAGGCCAAACACCAGCAGCATCCAGAGGGCAAGCCGGAGAGAAATGAAGAGAAACCTGCCACCGAAAGCTCCACTCCAGGGCTCAAGGTTCTTGGAAAGATAGACTTGTCCCAGTTCGAGCCTAAGAAAGGCAACAAGAAGAGGGAAAGAATCGCCAAGGGCAGTCAGAAGGTCGATGTGGCCAAGGAAGGCAAGCAGGCGGACAACAGTTCCCGCAAGGACAAGAACAAGAACGCCAGGCAGGCACAGGAGCAGGGCAAGGGCGGAAAGAAGCGCAACCGCGGAGCGGATCGCTTCAAGCCGGTCATGACCGAGGAGGAGCAGGAGGCGATGCAGAAGGAAATCCAGAAGCAGGTCAAGGAGACCTACGCCAGGATGAACGACAACAAGAAGAACAACTTCGGAGCCAAGTACAGAAAGGAGAAGAGGGAACAGGCGGCCGCCAAGTCCCAGGAGGAGATGGCACAGGAGATAGCCGAGAAGAAAGTTCTCAAGGTCACCGAGTTTGTGACCGCCAACGACCTCGCCACCCTGATGAACAACACTCCTGTCAACGAGGTGATCAAGGCTTGCATGGAACTCGGCATGATGGTGTCCATCAACCAGAGGCTTGACGCGGAGACCCTTGTGCTTGTCGCCGAGCAGTTCGGCTACAAGGTAGAGTTTGTCACGGCCGACCTGACCGAGGAGATCGAGGGTAGCAGCGAGCAGGCTGACCGCGAGGAAGACCTTGTTCCAAGGCCGCCGATCATCACGGTGATGGGACACGTTGACCATGGTAAGACCTCGTTGCTCGACTATATTCGTAAATCCAATGTCATCGCCGGTGAGGCGGGAGGCATCACGCAGCACATCGGCGCCTACAACGTGAAGCTTCCTGACGGCAGAAGAATCACATTTTTGGACACCCCTGGTCACGAGGCGTTCACCGCCATGCGCGCACGTGGAGCACAGCTGACCGACCTTGCGATCATCATCATCGCGGCGGATGACGCCGTGATGCCGCAGACGGTCGAGGCCATCAACCACGCTCAGGCGGCCAATGTACCGATGGTGTTCGCCATCAACAAGATCGACAAACCAGGAGCGCAGCCGGAAAGGATCTACCAGCAACTTGCACAAATGAACATACTCACGGAGGCATGGGGCGGCAAATACCAGTGTCAGGAGATTTCCGCCAAGAAAGGCCTCAATGTGGACAAGCTTCTTGAAAAAGTGCTTCTTGAGACTGACCTCCTCGACCTCAAGGCCAATCCGAACAAGAACGGTGTCGGAGCGGTCATCGAGTCATCTTTGGACAAGGGACGCGGCTACCTCGCCACGGTTCTCGTGCAGGACGGAACCCTCAAGACCGGAGACATGGTGCTGAGCGGCAGTTACTACGGCCGCGTGAAGGCCATGTTCAACGAACGTGGACAGAAAGTCAAAGAAGCCGGTCCTTCGACCCCGGTTTCCATCCTTGGTCTTAACGGAGCGCCGAGCGCCGGAGACAAGTTCAATGTCATGAGCGATGAGAAGGAGGCAAAGGCGATCGCCAACAAGCGCGAGCAGCTCCTGCGAATCCAGGGCATCAAGACCCAGAAGCACATGACCCTTGAGGAGATCGGACGAAGGATCGCCATCGGCAACTTCAAGGAACTCAATGTCATCGTCAAGGGTGACGTGGACGGTTCAGTTGAGGCTCTCTCCGACTCTCTCATCAAGCTCTCCACGGAGCAGGTGCGTGTGAATGTGATCCATAAGGCCGTGGGAGCGATCTCCGAGTCCGATGTGATCCTGGCAGAGGCTTCCGATGCCGTGATCATCGGATTCCAGGTACGTCCTTCCACAGATGCAAGGAAACTTGCTGACGAGCAGGGCATTGAAATCCGTCTTTACTCCGTCATCTACGACGCGATCAATGATGTGAAGGACGGTATCGAAGGTATGCTTGAGCCGATCAAGAAGGAGGAGATCACCGGTACGGCGGAGGTCAAGCAGACCTTCAAGATCTCCAAGGTCGGTACGATCGCCGGATGTCTTGTCAGGGACGGAAAGATTGCCAAGACATCGCAGTGCAGACTTATCCGTGACGGCATCGTGGTCTATACCGGCGAGCTCGCCTCGCTCAAGAGGGGCAAGGACGATGTGAAGGAGGTTTCCGCCGGAATGGAGTGTGGTATAGGCATCGAGAAGTTCAACGACCTGAAGGTCGGAGACAACATCGAAGCGTTCGTCATCACCGAGATCAAGCAGACGCTCGACTAAGAAGCTGTTTTGAATTGTTTGAAATGTTCTTTGAGGTGAAAAATCTTCATTTTCTTCCCGCTTCTTCAGTCAGATAGCACCGCTATCTTCCTTGGAAGAAGCGGTCGAAACTGAAGTTTTTCACTCTCAACCCAGCGCCCGATCCGAGGGCAATCGAACTTGTTCGGATTGCCGAGGTGAGCAGCAGGGAAAGAGCTTGCTCTTAACCTTCAAACAAACAATTCAAAACAGCTTCTAAGTAACCCTTAGTAACCTTTCATGTTCCTTAAAAAAGACTGTTGACAACGCGTCTCAAGTAATATTTTGGCGGCCATCTGCAGATGGCCGCCTTTTTTAGTACAGCAACACGTCTCCTGCAGTCTGCCCCAACGAGGGTCTGTTTTCATTTTTCAATCTATGTTTTCCTCATTGAAAGTAGACAGACCTCATCGGTCCAGACTTAATCCGCCCGACCATACCGGCCTTCCCATAAGACAACTATTCCTCTTATATTCACGAATATGGCCATCATTCTCGAAAACGCATAATATCACTTTTGATTTCAATAACGATCTGAAAGTGAAACCGCGATTTCGAGGATCATTCGTTATCTTTCACGCAGCGAACCGCCACAGCGAAACCGGTAGATTCTCCGTAGATTTGCATCTTATCTTTATTCCCATTTGTCTCAAGCACGCACGGCATCTTGTGTCCACTAAAACTATGAAGGTCCGAACACCAATACGACCCGTATGGGGGCACGCTGGAACTACTGCCAAATCTCGGGTTATACGTTTCGAAATTTTCTAAATAGAGATAATTCATCTCCCTTGTTATCGGCAGAATCAATGAATACGGGATGTCACTGTACCATTTCGGGCACTCGTTATACATATATCCATCCGTATGAGTCTTGACTTCTCCCATTCCGAAGGAGTTCTTGAATCTTTCCCATTCGGCGATTGTCGGTATCCTCCACCCTTCCGGACACGGATTACCCATTCCAGGAGCAGTGTCCACTGCAGGCCAATCGAACGGATGATTAACGGGGGAAAGATTATCCAACTTCTTGTCGAACCAGCAAGGACTATTGTTTCCTGTAGTATATGTCACCTTAGGGTCAGGCGTCCCTACGAATAAGCCATCTTCGCCGAATACTGATTTCTTTACCGAATAGGTATTATCTTCCATCCAAGGCAGCTGTCCATCCTTACGTCCCCACTGGAAATACTTGCCGCCGTATGGATGCTCTTCCGTTGCACCGACATTGACCGGATACCATAACAGATTATCCATCGGAACATAATCGCCGGTCCAATCCCCCAGCACTACATCACCAGTACCTCCACATTGAGTAATGGTCAAATCCCGATACAAGCCTTCGTTTGAAAAAACCAACCTATAAGGAAGCGTCGTGGTTCTGCTGACCTTATGATTCTCCTTCGCAGCGACATAAACCGTATAAATCGTGGACCCATCGCCGGCTAGCTCCTGAGAAAAGTTCCTCCTGATACCTTCCGTAAAGATGAATTCCTCTTCAGCACTATTAAACTGACTTTCAAAATTAAACCCGGATTGAATGTTCGTCTTCACATAAAAATAAGTCACAGACGCATTGCGAGGCACATTAATCTCGGAAACCTCCTTCCAATCCTCCTTCGACAGACTTACCTGAAAATAGAACGGAGTAAACGGACAAGAAGACATATTTACGCTTAGCGAACAGAACTTGTTCTTTTCGAACTTGATACCCTCCGCTCTGGCGCTGATGGTTCGGGCAACCACGCCCTTATTTCCTTCTGAATCCTTTCCTCGAATAATGATAGTAAGAGACTCTCCTTCATTCAATTCGAATGGTTGGGTACAGAACCACAAATCCATAGAGCCATCCACCACCTTCCTTCCCCCGTTACTTATATCCTCATTCAACCTATCATACTTCAAGGTTATCGTATTATAATTCCCCTTATCATAAGACTGAGACTTGTCAAGCACATTAATGTAATATATACCTACCAATACTCTATCTTCAGGAGCCACGATTTCAACCTCGGAAACCGTTTGTAGTTCGGAAGGAAGATTCTCAAGAGTAATCTTTCCGTGCGTTACCATCCTCTCATAAACCATAGGGACTTCCATTCCCTTTGTAATGCTTGTGTACTCCTCCTTCGAAATACCTAACATTACGTCACAGTCGGGATCGTAGCCATTAGCCGTAGGATGTTGGCTAAACCAATCCTCATCGGAGCCTATGCTCACCAGCCAATCCCAAGGAGTGGCATTGCCCAATCCTCTATTAGCCGCGGCGGAAGGATAGACGGCGTGAACTCGATATCTTCCTTCTTTCGTAGGAAACTTCATACGCTCATTCCATTCACTTTCAGGGTCATCGGTAAGTGGCACCGAGAACTTGGCAGTCTTGCCGCCATCGCTCACGACTCCTTCTTCAGACTCCATCCCCATCAAATACATCCTAGGATATCCACCTTCGTCAAGATCAGAAACATCAGAAACCACGATGCGTATTTTCTCTCCTTTAGGACTCCACAGAATACCATTAGACGCCTGGTCATAATAAGTCTTCACAAGAGTTTCAGTCGGCTTGACGCCGGAAAGGACTAACACATCCGCTTCGTCTTGCTTATCAGTAGAATGATTTTCAAATTGCTTCTCACAAGCTGAGAACAAGGCCATAAACAAGGCCGCAAAGAATATCGGCTTTTTCATAAGGTGAGAGCTTTTTAATAACTACCATTACTGTGATCACCATATCCGAAACCTGGAGAATCAGGCTCTTCATCTAAATGATACTCACGGAAATAAGATCCGTCGCAAAGAACACCTTCTAATCGAAGGTCAAATACAGTCACATCGGGCGACACATAAACCTCTCTAAGAGGTTTAGTAGGGGTCAAATATGATTTCATAATTTTTGTTTGTTTCCGCAATATACATAAAAATCTGCGATTTTTACGCCTTTTGAATAAAAAACCAAAAAAGATCACCCGCTATCACTTTCCTGATGAGGGAGACTGTCTTAAGTAACCTTCAAAAAATAACCTGCATCATCTTAAGGAATCTTTTCGGTCTA
>OCLD01000075.1_pt1 | contig 24341 bp, 22 predicted proteins | sample 1495911 | NCBI WGS metagenome assembly OCLD01 (sample SAMN03418271, study PRJEB22391) | human gut metagenome | biome: human-gut; feature: organic feature; material: feces | host: Homo sapiens | place: Tanzania | collected 2013-01
AAAAAAAACATGTTATTAATTGGTATTGCCAAAGCTACCAATTAGGCATCAATCCCATTCCCCTTTTGTTCCATTTTTCCCATGTTTTTTATCCCTTGACATTATCTAAGTTAACAAGGTAGTAGGGAAAGATGAATGAATGTATATTTTTATATTTTTTTATTTATTGATGTTTTATTTCGCGAAAGAAGCCCCCAAAAGGGCACAAAAAAAGCATCCTGAAAAGGATGCTTGTGGGCCATCTAGGGCTTGAGATTTGTTGACCGTAGGGAGACCCTCTGACCGTAGGGAAGAAACCTTAGGACCTTGGTCCGCAGGTGAAAGCCCAAAATGGCACAAAAAAAGCATCCCGAAAAGGATGCTTGTGGGCCATCTAGGGCTTGAACCTAGGACCTCCAGATTATGAGTCTGTTGCTCTAACCAACTGAGCTAAAAGCCCGAACCTTGTCGCCCCGGAACAACCTCATGTGGAAGCCAGAAGTTAGTCCCTTAATGGGTACGACTCGATTTTGTTGGTGCAAAAGTACTGCTTTTTTGTGAATTATCCAAATTTTTGCCCAAGAAAATGACGTTTTTCCTTCTTTTTAATAAATAATAACTATACTATTACGCTTACTTTGCAAAGTATTATTACCTTTGTACGTAATTATGTCCCTACGGATAGGGCATGATTTCCACCACGAAGTAAAACCTAAAACCTCTGTCATGGAGAAACTTCTTCACTATGCCTGGAAGCATCGGCTGTACCCGCTCGCCACTCTTGCCACCACAGACGGACGCACTGTGGAGGTAATCGATGTGGGGATTTACAACAGGACTCATGCCGGACCTGACTTCTTCAATGCGAAGATAAAGGTCAACGGAATGGAGTGGGTCGGCAATGTGGAGATGCACATCAAGGCTTCTGACTGGTATCGCCACCGGCACGACAGCGACAAAGCCTACGATAACGTAATACTGCACGTCGTATGCCTCGATGATATGGAGGTGATGACTTCCTCCGGACGCATTCCGGCGCAGATGGTGCTCGCCATTCCCGACTATCTCAAGGCGGATTACGACCACCTTCTCCATGCCGACAGATACCCTCCATGCTATGAACGCATCCCCGAATTGCCGACGATAAAGACCCACAGCTGGATTTCCGCTTTGCAGATAGAGCGGCTGGAGCAGAAGACCGAGGCGATAATGCAGCGGCTGGAGCTCAACGGAAGGTCGTGGGAAAAGACTTATTTCCAAACTCTTGCACGCAATTTCGGCTTTGGAATCAATGGCGAAGCATTCGAGACGTGGGCTTCCCATGTGGACCTCACGAAGGCAGGACACCACCGCAACGAACTCTTTCAGCTGGAAGCGATGTTCTTAGGGCAGGCAGGACTGCTGGATAGGGTAGAGGAAAGGTATGCGAAGGAGTATGCTTACCTCAAGCATAAGTTCGGATTGCAGGAGATGGACGCATCACTGTGGCGCTATCTGCGCACAAGACCGCAGAATTTCCCTCATGTAAGGCTCATGCAACTGGCAGGGATGTTCCACGAACAGCGCACCGGATTGAGCCGGTTGCTTGACTGTGAGGACGTAAAGGCGGTGGGAAAACTGCTTGGGATGAAGGGAGCGAAGCTCAGTCTGGTGGTCATCAACACCGTCATTCCTATACTTTTCGCCTACGGAAGGACAAAGAGCAAGGAGAACCTGTGTGAACGCAGCTTCGCCTTTCTCGAAGAAATCGACGCTGAAGACAACAATATCGTCAGGATGTGGCGTGAATGTGGTCTCGAAGTTAAGACGGCTGGCGACTCGCAAGCGCTCATCCAGCTCAAGAAGGAATACTGTGACAAGAAGGAATGTCTCAGATGCCGCTTCGGCTTTGAGTATCTCTCTTACAGGAAAAACGGTGCGGCGGGATAGCCTTTGCTCCCTTTTGCCGTCACTATAATAGATGTTTCAGCAAATGATAACATGATAAAATATAGATTATAAATATGGAATACCAATTTGAAACGCGCATGGAAGTGCGTGATTATGAGTGTGATATACAGGGTATAGTGAACAATGCCAATTACCTTCACTATCTTGAGCATACGCGCCACCGCTTTCTCAACAGCCGTAATGTCAGTTTTGCGGAGCTTCATGCCAAGGGTGTTGACGTGGTGGTGGCTCGCATGGAACTGCAATACAAGGTGCCGTTGCGCTGCGATGACGAGATGATTTCTTGCCTCAATGTGGCTAAAGAGGGCATACGCTACGTCTTCAAGCAGGACATATACCGTGCTTCCGACCACACTCTCTGCCTTCGTGCCAAGGTGGAACTCGTAGGTCTGCGTGACGGCAAGCTCGCCTTCACACCGGAATATGACGCTATCCTTTAGATAGAAAAGTGATAGTCCGCCACTGTGTTGCCCGCGTTACCGGGCAATATGATTGAAATCGTTTTCACTAAGATAAATATAAAGCCAATGGTCCTCAATTACATCTGGATAGCCTTTTTCCTTATAGCCTTCGTCATTGCCGTAGTGAGGCTCGTCTTCATGGGCGATTTCGACGTTTTTCCGGCGATGATGAATTCTACTTTCGATGCCTCCAAGACGGCATTCGAGATTTCTCTCGGACTGACTGGAGTGCTCTCGCTATGGCTCGGCATAATGAAGATAGGCGAAAAGGGTGGAGTAGTGAATGTGATTGCACGTCTGCTGACTCCTGTTTTCTCCCGTCTTTTCCCGGATATCCCAAAGGGACACCCCGTCACAGGCAGTATTTTCATGAATATAGCTGCCAATATGCTCGGTCTCGACAATGCTGCTACGCCGCTCGGACTGAAGGCTATGGAGCAGATGCAGCAGCTCAATGTGGCTGGAAATGAAGACCTTCGCAAGCAAGCCGACGCTTCTGGCAAGATAAAAGGCGAAGCAATAGACGATGTCATAGCAAGAAAGAATGCCACAGCATCCAATCCTATGATCATGTTTCTCGTGCTCAATACCTCCGGTCTGACGATTATCCCGGTCAGTATAATGACTTACAGGGCGCAGATGGGTGCCGAACAGCCTACAGATATCTTCATCCCTATCCTCCTTGCTACCTTCGTTGCCACCCTCGCAGGAATCATAATCACAGCCATTTACCAGAAGATAAACCTCTTCAACCGCACCATGATTCTCACTCTTGGAGGCGCTTGCCTTGCCGTTGGCGGCATAATATGGGGCTTCTCCCAGATGGATCCGGAGATGATGAACAAGGTCAGCACCTCCGTTGCCACCATCCTTCTGATGACGATAATCGTCGGTTTCATCGTGGCTGGCGTGCGAAAGAAGGTTAATGTCTATGATGCCTTCATCGAAGGTGCCAAGGATGGTTTCCAGACGGCGGTGAAGATTATCCCTTATCTCGTCGCAATCCTCGTTGGAATCGGCGTTTTTCGTGCTTCGGGAGCTATGGAAATGGTCATCGATGGCGCAAAATGGACTGTCAGCGCTTGTGGTTTCGACACCACTTTCGTCGATGCTCTCCCTACAGCAATCATGAAACCGTTGTCCGGTAGCGGTGCGAGAGGCATGATGGTGGATACCATGCAGACCTTCGGAGCCGACTCTTTCGTGGGCAGATTGGCATGTATCTTCCAGGGTTCCACAGACACCACCTTCTATATCCTCGCTGTCTATTTCGGTGCAGTAAACATCAAATACACCCGCCACGCCGTTACAGCAGGCCTCCTTGCCGACCTCGCCGGCGTAATAGCCGCCATCTTGATATGCTATCTCTTCTTCGGATAAGGGAAAGCAGTCCCCATCTTTGTTGTTCTCAGAATTAGAATAGAAGTGAGAATACCAAGAATAGTAGTGGAGAATACCAACGGCGTCAGCCATTCTTCATTCTTCATTCTACATTCTTCATTAAAGAAGAGCCACTGTGTCGGGCGCGTTACCGATGATGTAAGATAGCAATCCAATCCGCGTCAGCGCGATTTTTCACTTTTCACTCTTCACTTTTCACTTTTCACTAAAAAGAAGAAGAGCCACTGTGTCGGGCGCGTTACCGCCCGATTCCCGCCCCTAAGACAGACATTAAACATACTAACTAAATGAAATACAAACTGACTACTCTCCTCGCATTGGCATCATTATCAAGCCAAGCACAGAAAATCGACTTCAACCTCTCGGGCAAAGAAAACATCAGCACCGAGGATGGATTCACGTCATGGTCCTTCGGAAGGACGACAAACCCACAGACAAAGTCCTTCGACGGCGTCACCATCAAGGTGGAAGCCGTGACAGGAAGCGGCTTTGCAGGCAACGGTTGCAACTGCAACTGGTGGAAAGATGGCGTCACAAAGCACAGCAAACTCATTTCTGATGCTGTCTATCCTGTCATCCTCGATGCCGGAAACAACTACTCTGCTTCATCCTCTTCCCCGATGGGAGTGAAGTTTACCATCACCGGACTCTCTGCCGGCACCCACACCCTTGCCGCATATCACAACAACACAGACGGCATATCATCGCCTGGTTACCCCGATATCAGCGTCAAAATCAACGGTGAAACCGTGCAAAATGGAGTCAAGCAGTCCATCAGAGCGCAGAGATTGGACGATGCCGGAATGTCTTATGTGAAGTTTTCTGTCAGTGAAGGCGAAACAATAACAGTGGAATACGCCTCTGATCCCAAAGCCGGTGCATCCTATATAAATAATTATGTGGCTGTCAATGCCCTCATCTTCGACCGTCCCAACCCCAAGACTCAGGCTGTATGCGTATCTCCTGCCCACCTCGATTCTCATGCCGACTGCGACAAAGGCACGGCTACACTGTCATGGAATGGCGGTTCGAGTGCGGTGAAGCATCGCATTCTCTTCGGTTCCGACCCTGAAAATCTGGCTGTCTTGACCGAGACAACTGCCACATCAGCCGTTACTCCAGCCCTCTCCGCCCTCAATACGTACTACTGGAGAGTGGATGAAATAGACAAGGACAATAATGTCTATGAAGGCGATGTGTGGACTTTCCGCCCTCGTCACCTCGCTTTTCCCGGTGCTGAAGGCTACGGTCGCTATGCTATAGGTGGCAGAGGCGGCACCGTCTATCATGTCACTTCCCTCGATGATGATGTGGATAATCCTGCTGAAGGCACGTTCCGCTATGGTATCACCAAGGTGAAGGGACCTCGCACCATCGTCTTTGATGTCTGCGGATACATCACTCTCAAGGGTCGCCTTACCTGTTCTGACCCTTATGTCACCGTAGCAGGACAGACAGCGCCTGGTGAAGGCATCACTTTCCGTGGTGCTCCGCTCGGCTTTGCGTCCGATGGAATCACCCGTTTCATCCGTTCTTACCGTGGTTATGCCGGCACAAAGGACGGTCCTTCCACCGTGGAACAGAACAAAGGACTCGACGGAATTGGCATGGCGGGCAATGATAATTCCATTCTGGACCACTGCTCTATCTCCTGGACCACTGACGAAGGCTTCTCTTCACGCAATGCAAAGAACATCACCCTGCAGCGCACCATGATTTCAGAAGCGCTCAACTGTGCCGACCATCCCAACTATTCCTCTGGCACTTGCCACGGCTATGCCGCTACAATAGGCAGCGGACAGGGCTATGGAGTCGGCTCTTTCCATCATAATCTGCTGGCGCATTGCGAGGGAAGAAACTGGTCTTTGTCCGGTGGACTCGACGGTTCCGGCTACTATGACGGAGCACATGACGTATTCAATAATGTGGTGTATAACTGGGGAAAGCGTGCTACTGACGGCGGTACGCACGAACTCAACTTCGTGAACAATTACTATAAGATGGGTCCTGCCACGTCCCAGACCCTCCTCTTGCGCCATCAGTTTGAAGGCGCAGGCAAGGGTTCGCAAGCCGCTTACGTCAGTGGTAACGTCCGGGTGGCTACCAATGGCACTGTAACGCAGGATGCTGAGAATGTGACATATAAGTACGAACTGTCCGGTGGTCAGCAGTTGACGTGGAAACCATGGAATGACAAGCCGTTCTTTGAGTCGCTGGCTGTCATTGAAACCGCTGAGGCAGCCTACAGAAATGTGCTCTCTGACGTGGGCTGTAACCTTCCTCTGCTCAACAGTCACGACCGTAGAATGGTCACAGAGACATATAATGGCACCACCTCCACCGTGGGAAGCAAGACCGGCAAGCGTGGTCTTATAGACCGTGAATGGGATGCTGAGGGATATGTTGCCATCGAAGAGCTTGCCCGTCCCGATGATTTCGACACGGACAAGGATGGTATGCCTGACTGGTGGGAGCGTCTCAACGGACTGGATCCTAACGTGCCGGACAACAATACCGATGCTGACGGCGACGGATTTACCGCCCTTGAGGATTATCTCAACTGGATGGCGCAGCCTCATTTCGAGGTTTCTCTCGGCAAGAGCGTAGAGATTGACCTCATGCCTTACTTTGCCGGCTATCCTTCCACCGCGTCTTTCTCCCTTGTCGAGGGTGACAATGCAAGCATATCCGGTCAAAAAATCGCCATTTCATCGGCATCTTCAGAGGGTATTGCCTCTCTCAAGGTGAAGGCGGAATATGATGGCGTCTCACTCGTGCGTACCTTTAATATCCATTATTCCGACCTTTCCACCGGCATCATCGACCTTCCTGCCACCGTTCCAGCGCAGTCATCACCTGCCCTCTACAACCTTTCCGGACAGAGAGTGACCTCCGATTATCGTGGCATTGTGATACGAAACGGCAGGAAAATGGTGAATAAATAGGTGCAGATTTCATTTTCTGTCGTTCATTTACCATTCTGTCACCATGTCCGCCACATTGCCCGCGGATATTAGAAGCCGGTGTATCTCCCTGTTTCTATTCTGCATTCCGCATCTTTTATTAGGGAAATATGCGTCTGGAGACAAATTTTCGGTCCTTCCCCGAAGTGAAAATCGTAAAAACGATACAACGTCATCATAGTCAAGCGTTTATCTAAGAAATGTAACATTTTTCATGTTACATTTCTTATGATTTTTGGAAAAATCTGGAAAAAATTGAAGAAAATCCATTTCTTTTATCTGATTTTCCTCAATGATTTTACGATTGGATAAGAAGTATAAGATTTTTAGTTGTACCTTTGCACACGGAAAGATGAAGCAAATCATCTTCTGCATACTACCCCATAACGAAAAGAAATCGTGAAGTATGTTCTGTCAAGTCCGAGTGCTAACGATGAAGGATACAGCAACATGGAGTAGAGAGAGGAAAGGCACTTCAGCGAAAGTGCCGCTTAAACTAAGAAATTACTCTGAAAACCCATTCAATGAGAATGGAACTATGTCTATAATCAGTTTTTATAATAAAAAACTCAAGATTACTAAACTGCAACCTAATACACAATAAAGCGTGCACCCTACGTGAGTAGAGTGCACGCTTGCTTTATATATATGCTAACTTTTCTCGTGCAGTCACTTCGACATTCCGTCAGCGTGGTGCCCATCTCACAGGGCAATATCCCGTGCCCAGAGCAAGCAGAACCGCCACATTTTTCCACCGTTTCCCCATTGCCTTCCCACTGTTTTTGCCCTATCTCGTAACATTCACATTATCAATGCATTGCAAAAGCATAGTTTTTGCGTCCTAATATCTATGCTTTTACCCTGCAATATCTATGCTTTTACCTCCTAATAACTATGCTTTTACCTCGCAATATCTATGCTATTGCAATTCCACCTCAAAACCGGCTCTCTATTTTGACATTATCCAAAGGAAAAGAAGTGATTCCGGAAGGCACAGAGTAAGAAGAAATACCGAAGTTTCCAGATGGTTCTTATGACTTCTGGGGCGACTAAGTGACGGTAATAAAGTCCCGATTGTCAGTGCTCATTCCTCCATGTGGCAGGCGAACAGTTGAAATGCTGGTTGAATACCTTATTGAATGTGTTGCTGGAATTGAAGCCATTGGAGAGCGCAATGTCCTCAATTGAGGCGTTGCGGCGATGCAAAAGGTCCTCCTTGGCGCTCTGTAGGCGGAATATGTTCATCTGTTCGGTAAACGTATGATGATACATCTCCATCATCATGCGGGCGACATAGGTGCGGTTTGTGCCGAGAGTCATCGCCACTTCGTCCAGTTTCAGTCCGGCTTTGAGGTAGATCTTCTCCTGCTCGATGAGCGTGCGGAGCTGCAGCATGAGCATATCCCTGTGGGACATTTCCTCCACTTCCTTCTCCTCCACATTGGCTATCATGGCGAGATATGCCTCCTTCTGCACCTCGTCTTCGGTGTCGAGGATGTCCTTCTTGTCGATGATGGTGTGGGCATTGGCAATAGACTGATTGACAGTCTCTTCGCTTGTATCTGCTTCTTCCACGGCGGCGTTTTCCTCATCAATAGGATACTTCGCGATGATAGCCTTTACCATCGAGTGCATTTTATGGCAGTAAAATATGCTTGCTATGCATACCGCCATCGTAAGAATCTGAAGAGATAAAACTAAATATACCGTGAACATTTTACAAAAATAATATTTTTTTTGTAACAATGAGCATAATCAGATGTTTTTTTCGCATAAAAGGATAAAATAATGAAATTCTGCTAAGTCGGGGATAGCAAATGAAAAGGTTCATTTTGGTTCGTTATAGTTTGACTTACAGTTGATGGATAAAAAAACAAAGAGTTGAAAGTCAGATGGAAAAATCTTTCACATCCTACCTTCAACTCTTGCTTATCAGAGGCAGACTTCACAGCCAACATCTGTGTTTTAGTAAACAGGATTTTGTTATTTTATATTAGAAAGCATAGAAATTTGTCGTGGTAATCACCTTACGAGCGTTGATGTCTTCGTGGAATCGACCTTTGTGGAGTCGTTCATCGCAACGCTGTTGACGGTGGAAATGGTGACGCTGTCCTTCTTGTGTGACTCAGCAAACTGCTGTGCGTCCTGCAGTTCTGCCTGTCTGTAAGGCATCTGTGCAGCGAGACCGAGCGAGAGAATGACGGCAACACAAGCCGCTGCCTTGTATAGAGGCTTGAGGCGTGTCTGCAAACTGATGATGCGTGCCTTGACGTGTGGTGTCTCTTCTTCGCCGATGATGGAGAGGATGCGCTGGTCAAAGTCGGCTGACAGCTGGTCTTCCTTCATCTCGGACTGCTGATATACGAACAAGTCGCGGTATGGCAGCAATGCTACCGGCACGTCCTTCTGCGAGAAGAATGTGCGCAGGATGCGTTCCTCTTCGAGAGAAGTCTCGCATTGGAAATAGCGATCCAGAAGCTGTTCGATATACTTATAGTCCATATTGTGTAATGATATTATACTTTGTCTTGATGAATTGCCGAGCTCTGAAGATGTTTATCTTGACCTGGTCTTCGCTGATCTGCATGATTTCGGCTATGTCCTTGTAGGATTTCTCCTCGAAATCACGTAGCTGCATCGCTGTGCGCTGTTTCTCCGGAAGGGCATTCATCAGGTCTTTTACCACCTGCAACCGCTCCTTTTCCTGCATCCTTTCGTAGGGCGTGCTGCGGAGATTGTCGCTTATGACGTTGGCGAGCGGTGCCTGCGAGCCTTCTTCATCGTGGGTTTCAGATGGCGAGTCGATGGATATCGTGCGCCTTGTCTCCTGCTTTCTGACGGTGTCGATGGCGAGATTGCGTGCTATTGTCATAGCCCACGGCTCTATAGCCTCGACTTCCTCCCAGCGTTCTCTTCGGTTCCAGATCTTTATCAGTGTCTCTTGGACGACGTCTTCCGCATCCTGCTTGTTGAGCGTGATGCGCAATGCCAGACGAAAGAGCTTGTCTTTCATCGGCAGAACATCTGTCTTGAAACTGGTATTTTTCATCTTTGCTCTATTTTTAAGACTCTGCTGCTTGGGGGAAAGTTACAAATGGGGTTACTGTTTTAACATTCTTTTAGATAAATCAGCCGGTAACGCGGCTGACACAGTGGCATGATTTCCGCTATTTTCGGATGATGGTGCCTTGCTTTCCGTCGATGGCGGTGGCGAGAGTGATGATTACTCGGGTCACTCCGGCGTCGATGGCATCGAGTGCATTCTCTATTTTCGGGAGCATACCGCCGGATATTGTGCCGTCAGCCTTGTAGCGTTCAAAGTCTGAATGCGTGATGACTGGAATCACGCTGTCGTCATCATCGGGATTGCGGAGCACGCCTTTCTTCTCGAAAGAGTAGATGAGGGTGACGTCATAGCCTGCAGAAGCCAGTGATTTAGCTGTCTCGGCAGCCATCGTATCGGCGTTGGTATTGAGGATATTGCCCATTCCATCGTGGGTAAGAGGGGCTATTACAGGCACGGCACCTTGCTCTATGAGGGATGAAAGCGCCTTTCCGTCAGCGCGATCCACGTCACCTACAAAGCCAAAATCCACCATTTCATCGATTCCTTCGATGGTCATCTTCTTCAGAGGACGCTTGTGCGAGCGGATGATGTCCATGTCGGCACCGGTCAATCCGATGGCATTGACACCGTTGGATTGCAGTTTTGCCACGAGATTCTTGTTGACAAGACCGCCATATACCATAGTTACCACCTCCAGCATCTTGGCATCCGTGACGCGTCTTCCGCCTATCATGACGCTTTCAATGCCGAGACTTGCGGCTACTTTGGTGGCTCTTCGTCCGCCACCATGCACGAGTATCTTCTTGCCTTCTATGGCAGAGAAGTCTTTCAGGAGCGCATTGAGCTGGTCTTCATTTTCCACTATGGCTCCACCTACTTTCACTACGGTAATCTTTTCCATTATTATTTGTGTTGTTTGCTTGTATGTTTATTAAATGCAATGCGGAAGGCTTCATCCTGCCGTTGAAGAAAACGGCATCAAAACCTTCCGCAATGCTGATGTCTATTCGAGGTAAGTGTAACCGTAAAGGCCTGCACGATAGTTGGAGATGAACTCCTTTCCCTCCTCGGCAGTAATCTTTCCTTCCTTCACGGACTTGGCTACCCATATCTCAAGGCGGCGCACGAGGTTCTTCGGACTATACTGAACGTACTCCAATACGTCGGCTACCGTCTCGCCGTCTATGGTCTTGTCGATGGTGTAACCATGCTCATCGACTGATATATGCACAGCATTCGTGTCGCCAAAGAGATTGTGCATATTGCCGAGAATCTCCTGATAAGCGCCCACGAGGAATACACCTATATAATAATGTTCGCCCTGCTTGACGGCGTGGAGCGGGAGATAACTGGTCTGCTGACCACCGTTCACATAGGCGGCAACCTTTCCATCCGAGTCGCAGGTGATGTCCTGGAGCTGTGCTGAGCGAGTAGGACGCTCGTTAAGTCGCTGTATCGGCATGATAGGGAAGAGCTGGTCTATGCCCCATGAGTCAGGCATGCTCTGGAAAAGGGAGAAGTTGCAGAAGTATTTGTCAGCCATCTGCTTGTCCATATTGCGCAGGTCGTCAGGCAGATGTTTCTGATGGTGAGCCAGTTCTGCTACCTCATGACCGATAGCCCAGTAAAGTGATTCCACCTGAGCACGGGTCTTCAGGTCGATGATACCATGGCGGAAGAGGTCGAGAGCCTCGTCTCTGATGTCCTCAGCATCATGCCAATCCTCAAGCATAGAGCGTGTAGAGAGCTTGTCCCATATCTCCGTCAGGTCGTGAACGAGCTGATGGTCCTGCTCTCCAGGCTGGAAATCCTCGGGCATCTGCGGCACTGAGACGCTCTCAAGCACATCGAGGATGAGTACGGAATGGTGGGCAGTGAGTGATCGTCCGCCTTCGGAGATGAGTGTAGGGTGCGGTATGTTGTTCTTGTTTGCTGCATCTGTGAATGTATAGACGCAGTCATTGACGTACTCCTGTATGGAGTAATTGACGCTTGATTCAGAGTTGCTGGACCTGGTACCGTCGTAATCGACGCCCAATCCGCCACCGCAATCCACGAATTCGATAGGGAATCCCATGTTGTGCAGCTGGACATAGTACTGTGCCGCCTCACGAAGGGCGGTGGAGATGCGTCGTATCTTGGTGATCTGGCTGCCGATATGGAAGTGGATGAGCTTAAGGCAATCGCGGAGCCCCATTTCGTCCAGCAGCTCCAGAGCGGTGAGAAGTTCGGAGGAATTGAGTCCGAATTTGGAGGCATCGCCACCGCTTTCCTGCCATTTTCCGGCGCCGGAAGAGGCTAATTTGATGCGTATTCCGAGGAAAGGCTTCACGTTCAGCTTGGCTGCAGTCTCGGCAATGATGCGCAGTTCGGGCAGTTTCTCTACCACGAGGAATAGTCTCTTGCCCATTTTCTGAGCCAAGAGTGCCATTTCGATGTAGTTTTGGTCCTTGTGTCCGTTGCAGATTACGATGCTGTCGGAGTCCATGTGCTGTGCAAGTACGGCGTGAAGTTCAGGCTTGGAGCCGGCTTCCAGTCCGATATTATACTTAGCTCCATGCGAAATGATTTCCTCTACGACGGGTCTCATCTGGTTGACCTTGATAGGGAAAACGATATAATGGTCCCCTTTGAAGTCGTATTGCTTTGTTGCTTTCTCAAAGCAAGCGGCTGTAGATTGGATTCTCGTGTCGAGGATATCCGGGAAACGCAGCAGCATAGGGGCAGATACGTGGGCGGTGGCAAGTTCGTCCACCAGCTCTTTGAGATCTACCTGTACGTTGTCTTTCTTCGGTGAGACATAGACGTGTCCTTTCTCATTGACTCCGAAGAAATTGACACCCCAACCTTTGATGTTGTAGGTCTCCTTGGAATCTTCAATGGTCCATTTTTTCATTTCTTACAGTTTGATTGTTGTTAAGCTGTTCTTGATTGGTTATTTGTATGATTTTGTCTGCTGCCATGTTTACCATTTCCTCGCTGTCCATCAGTGAGATGTCGATGATATGGTTGGCTTTCATGTAGAATTGCTCGCGGTATTTCAGTTGTTCGGTGATGAAAGAGAGCAGTTCTTCCTTTGATTTTCCCACGAGGAGCGGTCGTATTCCCTTTCCCATCTGCAGGTGGGCATAGAGTATTTCCGGCGTGGCCTTGAGATAGACCACGTCGCTTGCGGAGTTCATATAGTCCATGTTGTCATAGAAACATGGCGTTCCGCCACCGCAACTGATTACCACATTCTCGAATTCTGCTACCTCATGGAGCATGTTGTGCTCTATTTTGCGGAAGCCTTCTTCGCCTTTTTCGGCGAATATTTCCGGCACTTTCTTTCGCATTCGCGTCTCTATGTACCAGTCGAGGTCGTAGAACGGCATTCCGAGTTTCTTGGCGAGTACCTTTCCTACGGTGGTTTTTCCGGCTCCCATGTAGCCTATGAGGATGATTCTCTTCATCGTTTGGTTGTTTGGTTTTTATTGTAAACCAGCCGGTAACGCGGCTGGCACAGTGGCTCTTCCTCTTTAGTGGAAAGTGAAAAGTGAAGAGTGAAAAGTGAAAAATCGCGCTGGTGCGGATTGGATTGCTATCTTACATCATCGGTAACGCGGCTGGCACAGTGGCGGACTGTGTGGAATCCTGTTGCAGATGCGGCTGGCACAGTGGTGCGCTATCTCCGGGGCTTGTCGGGAAAAGCGAGGGTATTGGAGTCTCGTTTCCTTGACATGCTCCGGAGATGGCTATATTCCGTTATTTCTTCTTGACGGGAGTGTTGACGATGTTCATGCACTCTTCGTAGGTCAATTCAGCTGCGCGGTCGTGCTGTGCCTTCGGTATGCGGTAGTTCTTGCCCTGATATGAGATGTAAGGACCGTAGCGTCCGTTCATCACTTCCAGTTCTGCGTCCTCGCTGAAGGTCTTGATGTGGCGTTTCTTCTCCTGTGCGCGGTTCTGCTCTATGAGGTCTATCGCCTCCTTAAGGGTAATCTTCATCGGGTCCTTTTCCTTCGGAATAGACACATATTTCTTCTGATGCAGCACATAAGGTCCGAATCGTCCGGTGCCGATGATTACGTCTGTGTCCTCGAATTTGCCGAGGTTGCGAGGCAGACGGAAGAGCTCCAGAGCCTGTTCGAGGGTTATAGTCTCCAGACTAAGTTCCTTAGGCAGCTGTGCAAAGCGTGGCTTTTCCTCGTCGTCAGCGGTGCCTATCTGCACTACCGGACCGAATCTTCCGATCTTGACAGATACCGGTTTGCCTGAAGCAGGGTCTTCGCCAAGCACGCGTTCGCCTGCTTTATGCTCCGAGCGTGAGTTCAATGTCTTCTGCACTACAGGCTCGAAGTTCTTGTAGAACGACTTTATCATCGAAGTCCATTGAGCCTTACCTGCAGCGATGGCGTCAAATTCCTCCTCGACATTGGCAGTGAAGTTATAGTCCATGATACCAGGGAAATACTCCATAAGGAAGTCATTGACCACATTACCTATGTCAGTAGGGATGAGCTTGCCCTTCTCCGAGCCCACCATTTCGGTCTTGGTGTGCTCGTCTATCTTGTCTCCTTTGAGCGTATCTATTACGAAAGTCTTCTCTTCACCTTTCTTGTCGCCCTTCTGCACATACTCTCTCTGCTGTATAGTGGAGATGGTAGGTGCGTAAGTGGAAGGTCTTCCGATGCCGAGCTCTTCGAGTTTATGCACGAGTGAAGCCTCAGTGTAGCGGTTAGGACCGATTGTAGCGCGCTCGGTAGATGTGATTTCCTTGCGTGAAAGCGCGTCTCCCACCTTCATGTTTGCAGGCATTGAAGCGCTCTCTTCATGGTTGTCGTTGTCGTCATCGCCGTCACTCTCGCGATAAACCTTGAGGAAACCGTCGAATGTAACCACCTCACCAGTAGCGATAAACTGCCTTTTCTCGCCCGAGATGCTGATGTTGACCACGGTCTTCTCTATCTCTGCGTCCGCCATCTGCGTGGCTGCTGTGCGCTTCCAGATAAGTTCGTAGAGGCGTTTCTCCTGCTGCGTGCCCTCGATGGTCTGGTTTGACATGTAAGTAGGGCGGATAGCCTCGTGCGCTTCCTGTGCTCCCTTGGTGTGGGTGCTGTAGTTACGTGGCTTGCTGTATTTCTCTCCGTAGAGTTCTGTCACCATTTCCTTTGAAGTGCCGATGCAGAGTTTGGAGAGGTTTACGGAGTCGGTACGCATGTATGTGATGTGTCCGTTCTCGTAAAGGTGCTGTGCCACCATCATGGTCTGTGAGACCGCGAAGCCGAGTTTGCGTGCTGCCTCCTGCTGGAGTGTGGATGTAGTGAAAGGCGCTGCCGGCTGTCTGTGGAGCGGTTTCTTGGTGATTGCCTCGATGGTAAACTGTGCGTCGCGGCATTTCTCCAGGAAAGCTACTGCCTCTTCGTGGGTGCTGAAGCGCTGGTCGAGCTCTGCATGGAACTCCACCATATTGCCATTGGCATCCGGAAGTGCGAATGTCGCCGTCATGCGGTAGTAAGGTTCCGGCTTGAAGGCCTGCACCTCGCGCTCACGTTCCACTATAAGTCGTGTGGCAACGCTCTGCACTCTTCCTGCGGAAAGCAGTGGCTTGACCTTTCTCCATAGCACAGGAGAGAGATTGAAGCCCACCAATCTGTCGAGCACGCGGCGTGCCTGCTGTGCATTGGCGAGGTTCATGTCGAGGTGGCGCGGATGCTCTATCGCGTCGAGTATGGCGTTTTTCGTAATCTCATGGAATACGATACGGCTTGTCTTCTTCTCATCCAGTCCGAGCACTTCACACAGATGCCATGAGATAGCTTCTCCCTCACGGTCTTCATCGGAAGCGAGCCACACCTTCTTTGCCTTCTTCGCGTTTGCTTTCAGGTCGGCTACGATGCGCTTTTTCTCTTCCGGTATCTCGTAGATTGGCATCAATGTGTCCGGATCGATGCTGATTTCCTTCTTCTTGAGGTCGCGTATGTGTCCGTAACTGGACATTACCTTAAAGTCCTTGCCGAGGAATGATTCGATTTTTTTCGCCTTGGCAGGGCTCTCCACAATTACTAAGTTTTCTTGCATGTGATGGTTATGTTTATACTTTCGGGACGCAAAAGTACAGAAAAAGTTTGCTTACACCTTATTATATAGTGATTATTTTTACTTTTTTAACAAACTATACTATTTTCGTAACAATATTGTAGCAAATAAAAAATATTTTCTTACCTTTGCAAGGAATATGTGCAATGAAAAAAATATCCCAACATAAATAACAAAATAATGAACCTGAAGAAATTCCTACTCGCAGCAGCCATTATGCTTTCATCATTTGCAATGGCGCAGAAACCTACTGTCCTGTCGCTCTATGGCGACGCCAAACCTCCTTACGACAATGGCGAAACCGCCAAGGTCACAGTCTATCAAGCGCCTCAGAAGAAGGCTACCGGAAGGGCGATACTGATTCTTCCCGGCGGAGCCTACCAGGTCCTCGCCAGCGGACATGAGGGAAAGGACTGGGCGCCGTTCTTCAACAACCTCGGCATCACCGTGGCTGTGCTGGAATACCGTATGCCAAAAGGCGACTGCCGTGTGCCGATCGCCGATGCGGAGAACGCCATGAAACTGCTCCGCACCAATGCCAAGGCATGGAACATCAACCCTGACGACGTGGGCATAATGGGCAGTTCGGCTGGCGGTCACCTCGCAAGCGTCATCGCTACGCACAGTAAGGGCGACGCTACGCCTAACTTCCAGATTCTCTTCTATCCTGTCATAACGATGGATCCTGCCTTCACCCACATGCAGTCGCACGACAATTTCCTCGGGAAGAAGCCGTCAAAGAAGCAGGAAAACCATTATAGCAGCGACGTGCAGGTGTCACGCGCCACTCCGAGGGCTTTCATCGCGCTCAGCGACAACGATGACCTCGTGCTTCCGGCAAACGGAGTGAACTACTACGTGGAACTGTACCGCCACGATGTTCCCGCCGCTCTCCATGTCTATCCAGTCGGTGGTCACGGTTGGGGAAACACGCAGGGCTTTGCCTTTCATAATGAGATGCAGCTGGAACTGCGTGGCTGGCTTGAGAGTTTCTGATGCCGGTCGGGGCGCATGTCCAGAATGGAATCCATGCTATTCCGCCCGTTTTGCCGTGGCGGAATAGAGCATGCGCAGTAGTACTGCCGAGATTATTGCGGTGATAATGAATGCGATAGCGTGGGCGGTATGGTTGCCCTGGAACAGTTCTGCCATCTTTGCATCGGCAGGCAAGTCAGGGAAAAGCCATACGATCACGAAGGCAAGGCTGTTGTTTGCCCAGTGGTAGATGACTCCCGGGATGATGCTTCCCGTGCGGCAGTAGAGCCATCCGAGCAGCAGACCGACGAGAAACGTGTGCGGTATCTGAGCCGGATTGAGGTGGATGAATGAGAAGCAGGCGGCGGAAATCGCTATTGCGGTCCATCTCTGCTTTGCAGTGAGCGGTGCCTCGCCCTCGTTTCTCTGCATCAACCGTCGCAGCACGCCGCCACGGAACACCACTTCCTCCGACACGGGAGCCACAAGGGCGATGACGATATAGCCCCAGAAACTGCCCAGCAATTCCTCAAACATGTCGCCAAGGAGATTCTGCGTCCATCGTTCGGGAATGAATTCCTCGATGGTGGTGATTGGGATTACAATCATCAGTGACAGCAGGAATGTGATGAGCAGCACCATGAAGGGCTTGCTTTTCATATAGTTGAGGCTCATCAGGCACCATTTCAGTTTCCAGAAAAGCAAGGTGACAGCCACTCCCGACAAAGCCGCCGAGCCGACCACTATTGCCAGTCCCTGGCTTTCCGACGGTATGCCAAGCCCCAGTTTCAGTGCGGCAGCCACGATAACACTTGCCACCACCTGCATCAGGATGAAGGTAAATGTGTATAAAAGTGCGTCGTAATACTTCTTCATATTTCCGTATTTCAGTTGTTTCGTTTCAAGATATATCGTCAGATGATTGCAGATTTCCAAGTGCGTTTGTCCGTTTGTCAAGCCGCCTGCAATGCTGGAATTGTCCTGTTTTTCCGTTTGTGGCCAATAGAAAGGAACTACCTTTGCAATACATTGATAATCAAGGGGATGCAATAGCATAGTTTTTAGGGTGTAAAAGCATAGATATTAGGGTGTAAAAGCTATGCTATTACAAGGTAATAACTAAGCTATTGCAGCGTAAAAGCTTAGCTATCGCAAAATGATACCTTCGCTCTCCCTCTTTTGTTCTGTTTTTCCTTGTCGGAATATCTATGTTCTCCAAGAGAATGAGAAAAGCAGTAGCATCCGTTTCTTGAGCCAAGCGGGGTATTTTTGTGTATTTATAGAACCGCTCTATAGGAAGATCCGCCACTGTGTCCGCCGCATTACCGGCGGATATAAGTAGGATGTCGCAGGAAAAACCAAACCGCGTCAGCGCGATTTTTCACTTTTCACTCTTCACTCTTCACTTTTCACTATTTCATTCAAGTAGCCCTCCGCCTCCATAGCATCCGCCTTCAGCTGCAAGGCAAGCCCCATGACGGAAGAGAAACGGTGCTCCTCGCGCATCTTCTTGTAGAGCGCCACGGTCATCTCCTTGCCGTAAATGTCTGCGTCAAAGTGGAATATGTTCGTTTCGAGTGTCAGTCCGTTGATGCCGTAGGTAGGGCGGTGGCCGATGTTCATCATGCCGTTGAAGGTCTCCGGGAATCCTTCCACCCTCACTCTCACCGCATACACGCCGCCTACGGGAATCACTTTCAGCGGGTCGATGGAAAGGTTTGCCGTGGGAAATCCTATCTTTCTGCCCTCATGAAAGCCCTCCACCACGGTGCCGTGCATGGTATATGGTCTGCCAAGACACTCCATCGCCTGCTGGCAATGCCCATCGGCAAGGAGCTTTCTCACCATCGTCGAAGAGTAATGTCTGCCGTCTGGCATGGTGATACCGTCGCAAGGCACCACCTCAATGCCTATTTCCTCACCGTAGCGCTTGTAGTCTTCGAAGCCTTCTCCTGGCTGTCGCTTGCCGAAATGGTTGTCGTAGCCGAGCAGCAGCAGGCGCACGCCGAGGCGGTCGTAGAGGATTTCCTTCATGAAATCGCGGGCGGAGTAGGCTGCCATCGGCTTGTCAAACTGCAGTACGGCGCATTGGTCGATGCCGCAAAGCGAGATGAGCTGCTGCCGTTCCTCCACCGTGGTGAGCATATTCGGCACGTAAGACTTGTCGAAGAGCGTGCGCGGGTGGCGGTCGAAGGTTATCGCCATCGTGTGGTCGAAGCCCTTTTCCTTTGCCACGGCTATAAGACGACGGAGCACATGCTGGTGACCCAGATGCACTCCATCGAAATGTCCTATCGTAGCAGCGGTCACCACGTCACTGCGAACGCCGTTGTCTTTGCTTATCTTTAATGTCGTCACTGAATGGAGTTTGTTAAAATGAAGAATGAAGAATGAGGAATGAAGAATATATTATAGTCCTTTTTCCTTGGGAAACCAAAGGGAGGAAACGTAATTCATATTCTTCATTCTTCATTCTTCATTCTTAATTTATAAAAGACTCTCGATCTCCTTGTCCAGATCCTTTATCTGCGCATCACGCTTGTAGAGCGAGTTGGACCTGTCGATGAGGAAGAAAGTAGGGATGGAACCCACGTTGTAGCGTCTCAGATACTGTGAGTCCAGGTTGTCGTTGTCATGCACGGTAATCCAGGGAAGGGCGGCCACCTGGGTCTTCCAGAAGTGTTCGTCCGGATCGACAGACACCTGATAGATCTCCAGACCGCGGTCGTGGTATTTGTTATACACCTCTCTCATCTGCATGATGCGCTTTGTGCTGCCGTCAGCCGCAAAGGCATGGAAGTCGAGAAGCACCACCTTGCCCTTCAGGTCGGTGAGGTTGCGGCGCTTGCCTTTGTTGTCTATGAGGCTGATGTCTATGATGTTGGAGACGCCTACCTTGTCCACGTCGATGACAGGACCCTGCTTCTGGGCCTCTGCGATGCGCATGTTCTTCAGTCCTTCCAGTGCGATGTTGTGGAGGTTCTTTCCGCGCTCCGCCTCTGGATAGAAGGTGTCCCAACTTGTAGCCACGGCAGCAAAGACGCGGATGTCGTCATGGCTGGAACGTGGATTGAAGATAAGGCGGTTGCCCAAAGCCTGGAACAGGGCGAAATAAGAGTATGCCTTGCCCGGCTCCTTGAAGATATAGTTGCGCTTTACGTAGTCTTTGTAAGCCTCCACGATGCTCTCTATGCTGTCCTCAGACTGCTTGATGCTGAGCACAGGCGACTTCTCTATGGCGATAGCCTGGTTCAGCAGCTGGTTCTGGAGAATGGAAAGCTCCTTGATTTTCTCACAGTTGTCCGAACCTTTCACCTCATATTTCACGGCCATGGTAGGGTAGGAGGCGGTGAATTCCACGGTCTCGGTCGAGTCGATGCTCACATTGATGATGTTGCGGGCTATGCGGAGGCGGTAGAATTCCGGTGCTGTCACGGCGTCACCGCTGAAGTCGAACGCTCCATCCTCACCCAGTTTTACGGAGTCGATGACCACAGGACCGTCCAGACTCATGTTCTCGAAGTAAAGCACAGAGTCCTTTGCGTCAGTGATGTTGCCGCTTACGTGAAATTTATTCTGCTGACATGAGGCGATGCTCAGCGCACATGCAGCGAAGAGAGTGCATCGTGTGATGCGGGAAATAATCTTGTTCATTGTATGGAAATTTTCTGCAAAGGTAATTGAAATAGGGGGAAATACAAAATTTCGGCTCTCTTTTCTTGCATATAAGGTGCTAATAATAATTAAATATTGCGGTATTTAGTGCCATTTTACCAAAATAATCATTACTTTTGCCCTCTGAAATGAAAAGGAATATCATCATAATCATCATAATGCTGGTCAATGCCGTCGCGGCGATGGCGCAGTCTGACGTCAAGACCATCAAGTCGGAGGACCGTCAGGTCGATATGGACAGCCCCACTTTCGTGCCACTCGTCCGCGTGGGAAAGGTGCTCGAAGGTAAGGACAGCATACAGTATGTGGAGATGAACAATGTCTATGTCTATGCTCCGATGACTTTTAAGAACGACAAGCAACGCGAAGCCTATAACAGGTTGGTTTACAATGTGAAGAAGGTCCTTCCGCTTGCCAAGGAAGTCAACAGGGCTGTGCTTGAGACCTATGAATACCTCATGACACTGCCTAATGAGAAAGCACGAAAGGAACACATGAAACTCGTGGAGAAAAGCATCAAGGAGGAATACACGCCAAGGATGAAGAAGCTCACCTATTCGCAGGGAAAACTGCTCATAAAGCTTATCTATCGCGAGACGAACTCCTCCAGTTATGAGCTTGTCCAGGCATTCCTCGGTCCGGCGAAAGCCACTTTCTATCAGGCTTTTGCATGGCTCTTCGGTGCCAGCCTAAAGAAGGCGTACCAGCCAAACGGCGTCGATAGGCTCACCGAGCGAGTCGTCCGCCTCGTGGAAGCCGGCCAGCTCTGATTCCGGCATCCCGGCTCTCCCCATCCGTTCCCTCCGTCTCTGGTCCCCATTCTCCCATCTCGTCAGCCGTCCTTGGCAGACGCCCACCTCCCACAATTCCCGCCCTTTTATTTTGCAATCTCCATTTTTTTTCATAATTTTGCAATCTATTAGATTGAAAACAATAAATGGCAGAAGAATATAACATACACAATGAGCGAGTCTCCAGCTCCGAAAAGGAATTCGAGAAGGCATTGCGTCCCCTCCAGTTCTCTGACTTCAGCGGCCAGAGCAAGGTGGTGGAGAACCTCCAGGTCTTCGTCGAAGCCGCCAAATACCGCGGCGAACCGCTCGACCATACGCTCCTCCACGGTCCTCCAGGCCTCGGCAAGACCACGCTCAGCAATATCATTGCCAACGAGCTTGGCGTGGGATTCAAGCTCACAAGCGGTCCGGTGCTCGACAAACCTGGCGACCTCGCCGGCATCCTCACATCCCTCGAAACCAATGATGTCCTCTTCATCGACGAGATTCACCGCCTCTCTCCCGTGGTGGAAGAATATCTCTATTCCGCAATGGAGGACTATCGCATTGACATAATGATAGACAAGGGACCTTCTGCACGCTCCATACAGATTGACCTCAATCCCTTTACGCTCATCGGAGCCACCACCAGAAGCGGTCTGCTTACTGCCCCTTTGAGAGCACGTTTCGGCATAAATATGCATCTGGAGTACTATGATCCCGACACATTGTCCAGGATTATAAAGCGCTCCTCACGCCTTCTCGGAGTGGGAATCAGCGATGATGCAGCCGATGAAATATCGCGACGTTCGCGCGGTACACCTCGTATCGCCAACGGACTCCTGCGCCGTGTCCGCGACTTTGCACAGGTGAAGGGCAACGGAAACATCGACACCGACATAGCAAAGATAGCCCTCACTGCCCTCAATATTGATGAATACGGACTCGATGAGATCGACAACAAGATTCTTACCACCATCATCGACAAGTTCCAAGGCGGTCCTGTAGGTGTCGGAACCATTGCCACTGCCATCGGAGAAGATGCCGGAACCGTAGAGGATGTTTACGAACCATACCTCATCATGGAAGGCTTCATCAAACGGACACAGCGTGGACGAGTGGTCACCGAACTGGCTTATGCCCATCTCGGCAGAGATATGTATCGCACCAACAGCCACATACTCACGCCCGATTTATTCGATTAAGGAAGGCAAAGTCGCCCGACTGGCGGCGAAGACCGCCACTCCTGCATCCAGACATCATCTTACCCATCTCCTAATCACAATCCATTTACCACAATGAAGAAAGGCATTTTCACAGGTTCTTTTGACCCTTTTACCATCGGTCACCTTGACATCGTGAAGCGGGCACTGCCCCTTTTCGATGAATTGACCATCTGTATCGGCTTCAATGAACTGAAACACTACGATGAACCCGTGGAGACCAGAATGGAAAAGATACGCAAGGTGATGCGCGATGAGCCGAAGGTGAAGGTCGATTCATGGTCAGGACTGACGGTGGATTACTGCACCAGCCACGACATCCACTATATAATAAAAGGTGTAAGGAGCGTGAAAGACTTCGAATATGAGCGTGATCAGGCGGAGATGAACCGCCATCTGTCCGGCGTAGAGACCCTTTTCCTCTTCTCGGATCCACGCTATTCCGCCGTAAGTTCCTCCTTGGTGAAGCTTCTCAAAAGCTATGGAAGGGACGTAACAGAGTTCCTTCCCCCCGTCTCCGATTAGCCATGTGCCATCATCCTCAGCAGTCCGCCACTGTGTCAGCCGCGTTACCGGCTGATATCCCTGCCCTCCAAGCACCGCAACAACAAAGAAAACAACCACCAATATGATAACATACTCAGCAGAAAATGTAAAGATGCCGAAGTTCCGCAAGCGAGATACATCGGCATGGATCAAGAAGGTAGCAGCCTCCTACGGCAGAAAAGTGGGAGAGATAGGCTATCTATTCGTAGATGATGAGAAAATCCTTGAGGTCAACAATGAATACCTCGGGCATGATTACTATACCGATATCATCACCTTCGACTACGACGAAGACGACATAATCAACGGCGATCTCGTCATAAGTATCGACACAGTCCGCTCAAATGCCGAACTGTTCAGCAAGCCATACGAGGAAGAACTCTATCGTGTCATCATCCATGGAATACTCCATCTTTGTGGTATCAACGACAAGGGACCAGGTGAAAGGGAGATAATGGAACAGGAAGAAAACAAGGCTCTCGCTATGCTTCAGCGATGATGCCTTTCTCTTCGCTTTTTCATCATCATATTACACTAAGGTTATAAAAAAGTGTTAATTTTCAGACTTTTATTTGATAGATTTGTAAAAACTTAATCAATTTGTTTGGTGTTCAATAAAAAATAAGTAATTTTGCTTACCTTTTAACTTTACCAAGTTACACCACGATATTATAAATAAGCACAAAGAACGATAAGTAATGGAAAAAATTGACAAGTTAGACAAGAAGATCCTCACCATCCTTTCCCAAAACGCACGAATGCCTTTCAAAGATGTTGCTACTGAATGTAATGTCTCAAGAGCGGCTATTCATCAGCGCGTACAGCGACTTATAGAGGACGGAGTCATCACGGGAAGCGGCTTTGATGTCAATCCTAAGTCATTGGGATACACCACTTGCACATATGTTGGCATCAGACTCGAGCGCGGATCTATGTATAAGGACGTTGTAAAGCAGGTTGTCAACATTCCTGAAATAGTGGAATGTCATTTCACCACAGGTCCTTACACTATGCTCGTAAAGCTCTATGTGCGTGATAATGAGCAGCTCATGGACCTTCTCAACAATCAGTTGCAGCGCATTCATGGCGTAGTTTCCACCGAAACGCTCATCTCTCTTGAGCAGAGCATCAAGCGTGAGATACCTGTTCCGCTGGAGGACTAATACTGACAATCTTCGACACTCGATATAATTGACTCAAGTTTCGCAAGTATCTATCAAGCTGACAATCAGGAATAAAACATCAATAAA
>OCLD01000076.1_pt1 | contig 24158 bp, 21 predicted proteins | sample 1495911 | NCBI WGS metagenome assembly OCLD01 (sample SAMN03418271, study PRJEB22391) | human gut metagenome | biome: human-gut; feature: organic feature; material: feces | host: Homo sapiens | place: Tanzania | collected 2013-01
ACTCTCCCGCGTTCTTGGGAATGGCGACGTCTGTTACCTTTGTCCACAAAGTGTCGCCTTTCTTGCGGTACTCGACATATTTCTCGCCGGATTCCGTAGCCGACGTGATATTTACTACGCCGTCAAGTGCAGCTCCGCTAAATTTGTTAACAAGGTTTTTAAAGGTGAAATTCGCAAAAGGTTTACCGTCGTACGTTTTGCCCGCAAAGCTCTTAACGGTAAGCCTTCTTGGTTTCGCCTTCATAGTGAATTCGACGAACGCGTCTTTGAAATTGTAGTTGTCGCCTTCCGCATATTTAATGTGCACTCGGAACGTTCCCGTTTTAAGTTGTATTACTTCTTCTTTTGTAAGGTCACGGCTCCAAACGTCACCTTCAAGTTTTTGTTCCCAAACGATAGTCTTTGCGCCGTAACCGGTGCCGATTTCAACGTAATTTGTTGTGGGATCGGGGATACTCTTTGCGCCGATAACAAGGTTTTTGTATGCGTCTGCATTGCTGATTGTAAAGCCTTCGATGTCTGCTTTGACGATTGCCACGTTAATGTCTTCTATTGCAAGGCTGTAATTGCCCGCGTCTTTTCCGGTGATTTCAAAGCTTTGAACCGTCGCGCCGACGTTAGCGCTACTCATTGTAACGGTAATCATTGCTTCTTCGCCATCAAGCAATTCGGCAGGTTCGCCTGAGAAAACATTTGTATTATTGTATGTAGGCTCCCAAGCAACGCTGATTACCATGGGGGTGATTGCAAAGTCGAAAGTTTTTGTCGCGGCTTTCCACTCTGCCGTGGCTGCTACGCTGACTTTCACGGTATATTCGCCGACTTTCTTCGGGGCGGTTTCGGCGTACGCGTCGTCTTCCGCGCCTTTTGCCTTGAACATAATTGTGGGTGCGCGATTGCCGTCAATTACGAAATCGTCTTTCGTAATCGAAATAACTTCTCCGTCGTATTCCTTGCCAAGCGTTTTGCCTTCTGCAAGTTTGATTTCGTTGTCCTTCGCGCCAAGTGCGTCGATGTCTTCGGTATAACTATATCCGCATTTCTCACACGTGAATTTCTTTGTGCCGACCACGCCGTAGTCCGCTGCTTTCACAATTTCTTCCTTAAACTCATGCGGGAGTTTCTCCGATGTGTCGGTGTGTTTCTTCGTGGTGCATTCGTGCCAGTGAGTTTTTTCGTCAAACTTCCACTCGCTTGAATACTTGTGCTTCTTGTTGCATGCCGAGAATATCGACAACGACAACGCCAACACTAATACCAATGCCAGCACTGCAATGATTGATTTTCTTTTCATAGTCTTTCTCCTTTTTGATTTAAGTGATTTATTCCAAATCGCCGAAAATCGCGACTTAAAACCTTTATTATTTGTGTTTGTTCCTTTTACGCCGGTTTATTTTACCACAACGCTATACTTATATTTAATCGTTCCCAATCCCGGTTGGATATTGCTCTGTATAATGGTTGTTTTATCTGCGGACAACTCAAACGTTGAGCCTACAAACAAACCCATTTCGTGAGCGGGGATTTCTTGTTCCATATCTTCTTGGCTGTCGTAAAACACGATAGCAGAGCCTTTAATCCTGTACAACAGCGTTCTGATGCCTTTGCCTTTATCGTCTTCTTCGCCCGGGTGTTGATCAAAAGTCGCCGTCACGGAATCTTTATCCACCGCAAAAACGAGCGTAACTTGTGATACCTTATGAGTTTGTATAAACTGCTCCTCCGTCATTTCCATTTCTGCAAGAATCGCTTGCTTGCCGGCTTCGGACTCCCACTCGATAGTTGCGTCAACTTTGTTGAAAGTCTTGCCCTTGATGTCGGCAGTCGCCCACTTTGCGTAAAGCGTGAAAACTCTTGCCGGCATATATGAAAAACTGAATGCCGTGTCGGAAAGCGTTGTGCCGCCGTCCGTGCTTTCATACCAGCCTGCAAAAACAAAACCGTCTTTGGTGGGATCGGTCGGGGCTGTAATCACCGCGCCTGCGTTTGCCTTGATGGGTTGCACCGCGCTGCCGCCTTTGCTGTCAAACGTAATCGTATATTCGGCAGGTGTGATATTACCGCCGTTATTGCCGCTGTTGTTGTTTCCCTTATCCTTGCAAGCGGTAAGTGTCAACGCCAACACTAATACCAACGCCAGCACTGTTATGATTGATTTTCTTTTCATAGTCTTGCTCCTTTTTGATTTAAGTGATTTATTCCAAATCGCCGAAATCGCGACTTAAAACCGTTGTGAATTCCGCAAATTTCGCGTTTTATTGTCTCAAAGGCGGATTGACTTGCGCGCGCATATTATGCTATAATACAGATAATCACCTTCGAGTGTATAGACAGTATATCAAAATCAGGACGGCTTTTCCCCCACCCAACCCGCCAAAAGGTGGGGAAAAACCCAAAAATAATTTGATTTTTTTGAAAAATCGGGGCAATTTCCCCCGACTGATAATAACGGAAAAACACTATGAAACGTAATGCCAAAAGAATACTCACTTTGTTGATCGCCGCCACGGCGCTTCTTGCAATTCCGTTTACTTTTGTTGCTTGCAACAAAGGTAATTCTTTGCTCGATCCCAAAAAACCCACGACTCTTACGATGTGGCACGTTTACGGCGAGCAAGCCAACTCCCCGATGAACGACTTCGTGGAGAAATTCAACGCGACAGTCGGCAAGGAAAAAGGAATCGTCATTGACGTTACACTGATGTCCAACGCCTCCCAGATCGGAAAGAAACTCAAAGACGCACAGGCGGGGAAAGCGGGCTCCAAGGATATGCCCGATTTGTTCTTCTGCCACTCGGGCGACGCGCAAAGTCTTGGGGCGGACAACCTTCTGAACTGGAAAGATTATTTCACGCCGACCGAACTGGACGCCTTCGTCCCCGATTTTCTGAGCGACGGCATGCTGGGCGACCGCCTTTCGGTTTTCCCCGTTTCCAAATCGACTTATATGCTGTTCATCGCGGGCGGAGTTTTTGAAAGATTCGCCGCCGCGACAAACGTTTCCGTGTCCGACCTTGAAACGTGGGACGGATTCTTCACCGTCGCCGAAAAATATTACGAGTGGTCGGGCGGAAAACCCTTCTGCGCCATCGATTATCTCATAAGACTTGCGGAACTTTGTGCAATCTCCGACGGCGAAAGCGTTTCTTACAAGGACGGCTGGTACGACGAAAACAATCCGTCGTTTATAAAAGCCTACGAGGCGTTCGCGACGTCGATTGCCAAAGGCCATATCGTCGTGTCCGATATGTACTACAACACGCAGATTATGACCGCGCAAACGTGCGCCGGCATCGGCTCTTCGGCTTCCGTGCTTTACGCCAACGACAAAATCACGTACCCCGACAATACGTCGGAAGATATGAAACTGCAAGTTTTACCCATGCCCCAACAGGCGGGAAAACAGAAAGTCGCAACGCAGGCGGGCGTCGGGCTTTGCGCCTATAAAACGACCGACAAAAAAGCCGAGGCGGCAACCGTATTCGCACGGTGGTTCACCGAGGAACAGCGCAACGTGGACTTCGTCCTGTCAACCGGATATATGCCCGTAAGAACGGGGGCTTTTGCGAAAATCGGCGAAAACTCCTTTAAGTCGGACGCCTACAAAAACCTTTACGCCGCACTGACGAAAACCGTCGCGACCTGCACTTTCGTGAGAGAACCGAATTTCGACGGCTATTATTCCAAAGTACACACGCTGTACAACGAAATCCGCGAAATTCAGAAAAACCTTGACGCGGCGGGCGGCACCACGGAACAAATCGTCGCGGAAATGAAAGCCGCGCTTTATAACGTCGCCTGAACGCGGCGATAAATCCCGAAATATGTTAAGAATCGCCGATTTCAAAAACAGAAAAAAATCAATGTGGCGCAAGCTTTTGTTGTATATGCTCGCGCTGGTTCTTGCCGTCGGCGTGTTTGTAAGCTGCGGTGTGTTTTTCGCCGGGCAGTTCTCGACGACGACCGAAAAATATTCCGACAATCTCACTTTTCAGAACGAGTTTTATACAAGACAAATCGAAAAATACTTTGACGATCTCTCGATGATGGGCGAAATGCTTGCCGCCGACTCTTCGGCGATAATCGACGCGTATCTGTCCGAAAACGGGATTACTTCTTTCGACAATCTGAACAACTCCCGGGCGCATACCGAAGGCGTGCAGAAAGCCCTTTTGCCGAAACTCAGAGAAGAACTGCTGAAAGCCGACGCCTCGGGCGCGTTTATTATGATGGACGCAACCGTAAACTCCGGTGCTACAAACGCCGACAAATCCAGAACCGGGCTGTACTTCCAGCGCAGTACCCTCGACCGCACGGACGAAACGTTGCTTATGTACAGAGGAAACTCGGATCTCGGCAGGCAAAACGGCATAATGCCGCATCGTAAATGGCGGTTGGAATTTAATTCCGAATCGGTGACGGAAATAAAAGACATCTTCGGCAAATCCGTAAAAGATAAAAAACCGCTGCTGTCCGACGTTTATGCGCTTGACGGCACAAGCGACAATGCGATGGCGTATATCACCCCGCTTTACGGCGCGGACAACTCGTTTTACGGAATCTGCGGCTTTGAAATCTCCAACACCTACTTCAAGGACTACTTCGCCCAGCCGACAAGGTTGGATCAATTAACCTGCACTTTTTCAAAAACTTCAAAAGACAGCAAAATCGACTGCGAAAATATCTTTTGGACGGGCGTTCTCGGCGGCTATTCCCTGAAACCGAGCGGCACTCTTTCCCCGAAAATAATTAAAAACAACCTTACCGAACTTAGCGGCGAAACAAATTTCGTCGCCGTCACGAAAACGATTTCGATATGCGATACGGCATACTCCCTTGTGGTAATGCAGCCGAAAAGCGGCTTTGACAAAACCATTGCGGTCAACGCAATGAGAATCGTTTTGGTATGCTTCTTGTTGGTGTTCGCCGCCGTCGTGCTTTCGGTTGTCTTCTCACGAAAATTCGTTGCGCCGGTGATAAAAAATCTGGAACAAATCCGCAAGCAGGAGCACGCCGAAAACAACTCCGACATTATCGAAATCGACGACTTGTTCGTGTACCTTGCCGAACAGGATAAACTGCGCGATCTCGAAACGGATAAGCTGAAACGCCAAAACGAAGAACTTGCAAGCGTCACCGAAAACCAGACCGCCGAAATCGGCAAACGACAAGCTGAAATCGAAAGGCTTGCGTATTCCCGCAAAAACGAAATCGATCCGGACAACTACGAGGCGTTCAAAGCCGGGCTAAAAGAACTCACGAAAACGGAAAGAACGATTTTCGACCTGTATCTTGACGGCAAGTCCGCAAACGAAATCGCCGACGTCCTTAATATCCGCGAAAGCACGCTTAAATTCCACAACCATAACATTTTGGAAAAACTCGGCGTGTCGTCGCGCAAGCATATGCTGCGCTACGCAACTCTGCTCAGACAGGAAACGCAGGAACAGTAATTCGGAACCTCGTTAAAAACAACTTGTTTTCTTGCATAAAAAAGACAGCCCGCAGGCTGTCTTTGTTGTTTTTGTTTTTTGTCATGTTTTTTGCAATAATATGTTTTACCGAGTGTTTTTGACCGATAAACAGCAGGTTTCGCCGTTTAAGGCTTTCGTGATAAGGATAAGTCTTTCTGTCCGCAGGGGTTACTTCACGTATGGGTTTGCACGGCGCGCCGACTGCCACGATGTTTGCGGGAATGGATTTCGTCACTTTGCTCCTTCCGCCCCCCCAGGTACACCAAAAAACAGCCGCAACCGCGGTTGTTTTGTTTTTGGATTACGATGTTGGTATATTCCGAAAATCATTTTTTCAAAGTTTTCAAAAACTCGGCGACGGGCATAAGCGCACAGCCCTTGCTTTCGTAATATTCAAGCATTTCGGGTATTTTTTTCTTGTCGTAACTTGTCACGCAGTCGGAAAGCACAACTACGTCGTATCCGCATTTTTTCATATTGAATACGGTCGATTTCACACAAGCGGTCGCATCCGCCCCGCAAACGAAAAATTCGTTTATCGCATTTTCGGCAATGTATTTTGTGAATTCGTCGCTGGTAAGCGCATTACCCTTGGTTTTCGTGAACACGTTATCCGAAAGCACGTGAAGTTCCGACACGAAATTTTCGCCTTTCGTGCCCGCTTTGAACGTCCTTGTTCCTTCGGACAAGTTGTTGTGTTTGATATAAACGATATTCATTCCGCCGTCCTTTGCGGCGTCGGCGGCGCGGTTTACGTTGCCGATGATATCCTTATAATTTTTCGTGATGTCGTTTTGCAAATCGATTATTACAAGCGTTTTGTTTTTCATAATGTTTACTTATTGCAATTCCTTTTTGTATAATTATATATAGTCTTTTTCGGAAAGGGAGTCTTCGTCGCACTCGCAATCGTCGGCGTACTCGTCGCACTCCGTGCAGTTTTCGTCTTCGTCGTCACCAAAAAAATCTTCCTTGTCTTTTTTCGGTTTCGTATCAAACAATATGTCAAAAATGTTTTCGTTTTTCATTTCAATATCACCGTAAATATGCTTTATTGCGTAAATTTAATAAATAAACTGTCGATTGTTATCGTTTAAGGCTTTCGTGATAAGGATAAGTCGTCCTGTCAGAAGATGTAATCTCGCGTATGGGTTTGCACGGCACGCCGACTGCCACGGCGTTTTTATACGACAATAGTATATGACACTGCGCAAAAAAAGGACTTGCTTTTGCAAGTCCCCTTTTTACTTTTTATTACAGTTTGTTGCCGCAGTTATTGCAGTATGCGCTGTCGGCGGAATTATTTTCGCCGCAGTTGTCGCAGGTTTTTGCAAGCGGCTTTCCGCACGCCTTGCAGAACTTCGCGTCAGCGTCGTTCAACGCGCCGCATTCGCACCTGACGCCGCTTTCGGTTTTTGCCGCTTTCACGACGTTTTGTATTGCCGGCGCGATTTCCGAACTTGCCTCGTTAATGACGGGCACGCTTTCGTTTTTGGAATACGTGGCAATTTCGCGGCGGAACGCAAAGGTGAGAAGACCTGCCCCGATACCCAGCATGGGAAGCCCTATAAACGCCAGGAAGAAGAGTTTGGGCATTCCTTTGTCGGGATTACCGACCGTTATGAAAAAGTCGATAAACGCCGCCAGCGTCAGCACCGCCCCGACAATCACCAGGACAAATCCCGCGATCTTCAACTTTTTTTTCAGTTTTTCGTGTTTTTCAAAATTGTTGTCGTTTTGCATAATGAACTCCGAAAGTTGTTTTATTGATTATATAATATCATAAGTTTCTTGGTTTTACAATACTAATTTTTGAGATTTTCCTGCGGTTTTTTTTCTTTCAAAAAACCCGATAAAAAAACCTTCGGTTGCCCGAAGGTTTTTGATTGTTTTGTCTTAGTCTTTTACGCCAAGCGATTTTTTGAGTTCTTTCACTGTCTTTTCCCAGACTTTCTTATTCCTTGAAATCGAGTTGTCTTTGTTTGCTGCGATTGCGTTCTGAGCGGCAATCTGATAACGTGCCTCGGTATTTTTGGATTTAAGATCTTGGACAATGACGTCACGGAGCGTTTTGTTTTTGTCGTTGTCATCCCCTTCGCGGCCGTAGTAAACGATGTAGTCAAGGGGAATAAGGTCATCCTTAACGTCCGAAACGGTCGTGTCGTAAGGAATGTAACTTACGAACATGAAGTGAATGCCGTAGTCGGTGACGCACCAGTCGTATGAGCCGAGACCGCGCTTTACAAGTTCTCTGCCCTTTGCCGCAAATTCATCGACGTACGTTTTATCGGTTTCGTGGGGCGAGATAAGGTATCCGTTGCCGCCCGCGGTGATGGCGTTATTGCTGCTCGTATTATACATACCGGTGTCGTCGTTTACCATATAAACGTACTGCGCCGCGATTTCGCGTTTTGCCTCAAACGAAGTTGCCGCGTCGAGTTTCGCCGTGAGTTCGTTGATTACGTCCATTACGTTGTACTTCTTGATATTGCCTTCGCCATCGACCTCGTAAGGACGGGCGTTGCATTTTTCTTTCGTGCAGTACTTGTTGGGGTCCTTATTGTCTTTTTGTGCTTTTTCGCACTCTTCGCAGACTTCGTCGGGATCGTAATCGGGATTCGACTTCATAACCTCGATTTTGTTTGCAAGTTGTGCGCGATACTTTTCGACGATTGTTTTGTCAGGTTGTCCCGCCGTGAAGTTTTTAAGTTCGGTCGACTGGTCGTTGCTGAACTTAAAGAGAATATTGAAAACGTAGCCGTAGCCGTGTTCCGACGTCGGATGATAAACGGTGTTTGTCAAGGACGACGAGATTGCGGTTTTGTAATTCGCTTTCGTTTCGATGCTGAATTTTTCCTTGTTGAGAGAAACGTATCTGTCATATTCAGCCTTAATTGCGGCGTCGTCGGGGTTGAAATCCTTGCCGAGTTCTCTCTTATACTTCGAGATAAGCTGGGTTTCGTACGCGCTGTTAAGGTAATAGTCGTAGGACTTGTAGTTGTCTGCAAGTTGTTTTTTGAGTTCGTTCAATGCCTTGTCGACGTAATCGACCTTACCTTCGACCTTGTTGAGTTCTTCCCATTCTTTTGCGGTGAACAAATCTTTTTTCGCCTTTTCAAAGAATTTGATTTCGGCGTCTTCGGGCTTTAACTCCGCATTGTAATCGACTTCCGCTTCCGCCTTGTCGGGACGTGTGGGACGCGCGGCGATTTTGTCGGTTTCGTCGACTTTATCGTCGTCTTTCTTATCGTCTGTCGTGTCGTCGGTGGAGTTTGCCTCTTTCCAGAGTTCCTCAAACACCTGCTTATACCACTTTGCCATGGATTCGTTCGCGCTCTTTACTGCTTCGTTTTTCTCAACGGCGTTCAGCAGGTCTGCAACCGCGGTGGTATTTGCGACGCCCTGTTTTTTTGCGATTTCGTCACGGACGTAAAGGATAAGCAACTTGCGCTGGGCAAGCGAATCCAATATGGATGACGCCGCTTCGTCGACGGTGTATCCGTAATAGTAAACGTAATAGTAGGCAAGTGAGTTGAACGACTCGTTAAACTCGCCCTTCGTGACGGTGGACGTAAGCCCTGCGTATTTCACGGTGGCAAGCGATTGGTTGTAGTCGCGCTCCTCATTCTTCGTGATAACGTCGCAACCCGCAAACACGGTAATCGCGATAATCGTCACAAGTATAACTGCCAAGAATTTCTTAATATTCATCATAGACTCCTTGCGGAATTATATATAATAATAAAAACCGTACACCATATTATATAAGATTACCTTAAATTAGGCAAACGTTTTTATATATTTTCCTTTTTATCGTTTTTTTGTTTTTCACGCGGGAAATTTCACGATTTTTGCGTGATCAGCAAAAAGTTTATCATCTTTTCGACAACCTGTTCGACCGTCATCCCCTTTGTGTTGAACAACAGTTGCGGGGGTACGGTCGCCGTCAGCACGACGTCTTCGGTAAGTTTCGCCACGGCGGAAAGCAGGTTTTGCTCCTTGAAAACGTTCGCGTCGCGGAAGACGAATGCCGCGCCTTTTTTCGTCGCGACGATTTTTTCGACGTCGTATTCGCCGGCAAGGCTTTTTAACAGTGCGATGTCGATAAGGTTTTTAAGCGGCGCGGACACAGGACCGTATACGTCGGACAGCGCCGCGATAAGTTCGTCCCTTTCTTTCACGCTCGTAACTTCCGAAATGCGCTTATATACCCTGATTTTGTCGCCGTCGCCCACGTAGTCTTCGGGGACGTATGCGTCCACGTCGATTTTGATAAGCACGTTGTTTTCTTTCTTTACGCCGCCGTTTTTGATTTCTTCCACGGTTTCTTTCAGCATCTTGCTGTACAGTTCATAGCCGACCTTTTCGATATGGCCGTGCTGTTCCGCGCCGAGGAAAGTTCCCGCGCCCCTTATTTCAAGGTCGCGCAGCGATATTTTGAATCCGCTGCCGAAGTCGCTGTATTCGGTAAGCGCGGTAAGGCGTTTTACGGCGTCGTCGGTCAGGACTTTGTTAAGCCGCGTCGTGAAATATGCGTGGGCAAGCGCGCCGCTTCTGCCGACTCTGCCCCTTAACTGATACAAAGTCGAAAGCCCGAATCTGTCGGCGTCGATGACGAAAAGCGTGTTCGCGTCGGGAAGGTCGATGCCGTTTTCGATAATCGTCGTTGCGATAAGCACGTCCGCTTCCCTTTGATAAAACGACGTCATTCGTTTGTCAAGTTCGCCCGCGCCCATCTGACCGTGCGCCACCATAACCCTTGCTTTGCCGTCAACGAGTTTCCTGACCTTTTCGGCAAACGCCTCGATAGTTTCGACGTAGTTGTAAAGAATAAACACCTGTCCGCCGCGGCTCACTTCGCGCATGACGGCGTCTTTTAACAGCCCGTCGCTGTATTCGACGACGTAGTTTTGCACGGGCAAACGGTTTTTCGGTGGGGTTTCCAGAAGACTTATGTCGCGGACTCCGCTCAGCGCAAGATTCAAAGTTCTCGGGATCGGCGTTGCGGTGAGCGTTAAAACGTTGACGTCCTTTTTCACGGTTTTCAGTTTTTCCTTGTGCTCCACGCCGAAACGCTGCTCTTCGTCAAGGATTAAAAGCCCGAGATCGTGAAACGCGACGTCTTTCGACAGTATGCGGTGCGTGCCGACGACGATACTTACCACGCCGTCTTCGATTTCTTTGAGCGAGCGGTCGATTTCCTTGTCCGATTGAAGCCTTGATAAAAGTACCGTCTTTATCCCGAATCCCTGTAACCTTGCGTTTAATGTGTTGAAATGCTGTTTTGCAAGGATTGTCGTCGGGGCAAGAATCGCAACCTGTTTGTTGTCCATGACCGTTTTGAACGCCGCGCGGAACGACACTTCCGTTTTGCCGTAGCCGACGTCGCCGCAGACAAGTCTGTCCATCACACGCCCTTTTTCCATATCGTCCTTGATTTCGCGGACGGCGCGATCCTGGTCGTCGGTCAGGTCGTATTCGAAATTTTCCTCGAATTCGCGCTGCCACGGCGTATCGGGGGAATATTTATATCCTTTTTGCTTTTCGCGTTCCTGATAAAGTTTCAGCAGATCGAAGGCAAGTTTACGTATCGACGCCTTCGCTTTTTCTTTGGTTTTTTTAAATTCGTCGCCGCCGAGTTTATTGAGTTTCGGCGTCTCTCCGCCCGAAAACTTCGTCAGCATATCCATCTGGTCGATGGGCACGAAAAGTTTTCCGCCGTCGCGGTAACGAAGCACGACGTAATCGCGCGTTATCCCGTTGACGGTGATGCGGTCGGAGCCTTCGCAAACGCCGATTCCGTATTGCTCGTGAACAACGTAATCTCCCGTTTTTAACTGGATAAACCCCGTTTTTGGTTTGCTTAACTCTGTTTTCTGTCCGATTTTGCCAAAAAGTTCGTCCATTCCGAGGACGACGAGTTTTGCCTGATGATATATAAATCCGACGCGTATCGGGGCTTTTGTCGCAATGATTTTACTGCGTGAAAAATCTTCGTCGCACTCTGCGTAAATATCGTTTTCTTTGAGCGATTTCGACACGTTTTTCGCGCGGTTTTCGTCGCCGCAGCAAAGCATGACTTTGTAGCCCGTCGCATTGAAATTTTTGACGTCGGTGTAAAGCACGTTGCGGTCAAGATAATACTTTGCGGGTTGCTGCGATTTGAGCGTATATACGGCGTTTGACTCGAACACGGGATTGAGCGCGGTCAACTGCTGAAAAGCAAGCCGCTTCATCACTCTTATATACGTCAGCGCGTATGCGCGCGTCAGAATCGACTCCTTATGAATCGGCAATACTTCGCCGCTTTCGACAAGGCTTTTTACCCTTGACGAGTGTTCCTTTTCGATAAGTTCCAACTTGTCGTACAAAAGTTTCGGCTCGTCCACGATAATCGTCGCGTCGCGCGGAAGATAATCGAAAATCACGCTTCTTTCGTCGATAAACGGCGTTATCCACACAAGGTTTCTGTCGGTCGGATTAAGTTCAAGCCTGCCGATGACGTCGTCGATTACGTCGTTCGCCCCACCGTTCGTCGTGCGGTGTTTTTTGATTTTTCCGATGATTTTGTCGGCTTCGTCGCGGGTGATGAGTACGTCGGTTGCCGGCGACAGCGTGACGTGTCCGATTTCTTTCACACTTTCCATCGACTCCGGGCGGAAAAATTTTATGCTTTCGACAAGGTCGTCAAAATAACTTATCCTTATCGGGTATTCGCTTGCAAGGGGATATACGTCCAGAACGTCGCCGCGCAATGAAAATTCGCCGCGGTCGGACATGCTTTCGACGCGGGTATAACCCATCGACGCAAGTTTGTTCGCGACTTTTTCGGGCGCGTACTCTTCTTCTTTCATAAGGGTAACGTGCGCCGCCCTGAACGCATCGACGTTGGGATAATACTGCAAAAGCGCCTCGGCGGGGATAACCGCGATTTCCGCTTTGTTTTGTATGAGACGCGTCAACGCTTCGATTCTTCTTCCCGTGAGCCCGACCGAGCCCGCTTTTCTGTTCAAGAGTACGTCGTCCTTGTCGGGGATAAACACGACGCGGTCGTTCACGTACGCTTTCAGACGAGTGTATGCGGTTTCGGCAGCAAGTCTATCCGGCACAATCAGCAGTTTAACGCCCGGAATTGCGCTTGTAACGTGGTTTTTTGCTCCTTGGACAAGCGAAAACGCCGTGGTGGCTTTGCCACCCCGTACTGCGTCGAGAAGGTTTTTGAAGTCGCCTTTTAAGTTTTCGAGTCTCAAAAAGTCGTACATTTCGTTTTTATATTTTTCGTCATTCGGGCTTAAATCCGTTGACGTTTCTCATAAGTTTGTCAAAGTCGCCGTCTTTCAAAAACGACAAAAGTTCGTTTGCGACAAAGTCGGTCGAGGCGTCGACAAGCGTTTTGTTTTCGCCCTTGACTTTCGACAACACGACGTTGTAAAGGGGCACGTTGCCGTGGTCGAATCCCGTGCCGATGCGGATGCGCTTGAAAGCCGTGTTGCCGTTCAAGCATTCCACGATATTCCGCATTCCGTTGTGAGTGCCCGCGCTTCCCGCGTTTCTTGCGCGGATTGTGCCGATTGCGATGTCGATATCGTCGTAAATCACGATTATGCCGTCCGCCGTTTCCTTATATTTCCCCATAAGTTCCCTGACCGACTCGCCGGAAAGGTTCATATACGTTTCGGGTTTTGCAAGGACGACGCGTTTCCCGTTCACGTTCGTAACGGCGGTTTTTGCCTTGCACTCGGTATGCGAAAACCTGACGCCCAGCTCTTTCGCGAGTTTGCTCACGACGTCGAAACCCATGTTGTGATATGTGTTTTTATAGGAAAGTCCTTTGTTGCCAAGACCGATAATAATCATTTTTCACCTTGTATGTCGCTGTCTTTTTTGCGTTTTTTTCTGAAATATTCCGAAAGGAGCGCGGCGCATTCGTCTTTTAAGATGCCGCCTTCGACGTGGAGTCTGTGATTGAACCGCTTGTCCGTCGGAAGGTCGTAAAGAGTGCCGCAGCAGCCGGCTTTTTGGTCGTACGCGCCGAAGTAAACCGCTTTCAGCCTGCTGTTTATAAGCGCGCCAGCACACATCGCGCACGGTTCGAGCGTCACGTACATTTCGCAGTCCGAAAGATACCAGCCGAGTTTTTCGTTGGCGTTTTTGAGCGCGACGATTTCCGCGTGCGAAATTGCCGAGTTGTCCCGCTCTTTTCTGTTGTTGCCTTCCGCGACGATCTCGCCGTTCAGGACGATGACCGCGCCGATGGGAACTTCGTCGAAAGTTTCCGCCTGTTTTGCGAGCTCGATTGCGCGGCGCATAAACTTTTCATCCATATTTCTTCACCGATTTTTGCAAGTATTTTCGGCGTGTTTTCAAGGATTTTCGCAAATTCCGCCGTGTAATCGCGTGAAATCGGGTGCAAAAGATAATCGTCGCCGAGTTCCGCCGTTATCGAAAATCCAAAGCCGTTTTTCAAAAACCAGTCCTTGTAGCCGCCCGCGCTGCCGTCGCTTGTCACGGCGGGAAGTCCGGTTGCGGCTGCAATCATTTTAACATAATTTTTATAACATTTCAATTTTTTATAGCCATAATAGATAAGATTTCCCTTCGTATGCAGACACATCGCCGCTTTGAAGCCGAATTTTAAGGTCAATTTTTTCATGGCAAGCGTTTCGGGCTCGGAAAACGGACGCTCACCGACGTAGTTTTCGGGCGCGGGATAAAACACGTTGCTTTCGCCTTTTCCGAAGTCCGCGTCGAAGTTTACGTTGAGGTCAACCGCCCGCCCGTTTGCTTTCCATTTTGAAAAATCCGTTGAATAATTATTCACTCGTTTCAAAAATTCGCGCGACGAAAACTCCGCCCCGTCAAGCGAATATTTCACAAGCATCGCGCCGTCCGGGTTTACAAGTGGCACGAAACATATCGCCGGCAAACTTTCGTCGTAATTATCGTAAAGCCGCATCACTACGTCGGCGGTAACGCACTCTCTTGCGTGAATCCCGCCGAATATGAGCGCGTGCGGATTTCCCCGTCCTTTAACAAATGCGAAAATTTCGCGCGAAAACACGCTTTGCCCGATTGAAAAATAATTTTTTCTTGTTTTAAGGTCGTCCAATAAATCGTCGTACGCGTAAATCATACGACATAATATGAAAAAACTTTTTCGTTTGACCTGATTTGAAGTAATAATAAAAGTTATTTATGGTACGGCAGATTGTTCATTATCGAAAACGCACGGTAAATCTGCTCCGACAAAATCACGCGCATAAGCTGATGGGGATAAGTCGCTTTCCCGAAAGAAATTTTGAAATCGGCGCGGTTTTTCACTTTGTCGCTCACGCCGTTGCTGCCGCCGATGACGAAGGTTATCTCGGAAACGCCCTCTGTCATTTTGACACTCATTAAGCGCGAAATCTCCACGGAATCCAGCATTTTCCCGTCAATCGCTGTCAATATGACATACCCTTTGACACATTCGAGTATTTTCTCGCCTTCCTTTTCGACAGACTGTAATACTTCCGCCGCGCTTTGGTTTTTCACGGGGAATTCCGCGCACTCGATAACCTTGAACTCCGCAAACCTTGAAATTCTTTTTGCGTATTCGTTTATCGCGTCCGTAAAATACTTTTCTTTTATCTTGCCCACGCACACGACGTTGATTTTCATCTTATAACCCCCCATACAAAGGTAAATATCGTAATAAGCGTATTCAGCGTTATCGCAAAATACAGCGGCGCGTTGTCAAGCCGCGCGGTCTCTTCCTTACAAAACGCGACTTCCTTGCCTTTTTCAATCCTTTTGTCGCTCTCGATAACCGACGTCTTCAAAAACAGTACGAACATCAAAAACGCAACGAGTATAAACAATATCGTGGCGATTATCCCGCCTTTGGTCGTGCCAAGCAGAAAACCGTACGCCTTGTTCAGAAAATCGAAGCCTTTCCCCGTTTGCCGTCCGTAATCGCGCATCACCGCAACGAAGTTGTTGACGAAATGGCAAAACATCGCGGGATATATACTTTTCGTGACGTAAACGAGCGCGCCCGTGATAAGCCCGAAGAAGAACGTGTAAAACACCTGTGTGACGTTCGTATGCATCAGCGCGAACATCAGTGCCGAAAGAATTATCGCAAAAGTCGGAAACCGCGCGTTTTCGTTTGCGCCGTAACAAAGTCCGCGGTTTGTGAACTCTTCAAACGTCGCGGGAAGAATCGCCGTGAACGCGATATCCGCAATGAGTACGCCGATGTTGTCGTAAACAAGCGGTTTTGAAACCGAGGGGGTGTAGCCGATAACCGAAATAAGATTGTACCAGACGTTTGACAAACACGTCACCATAAAGGTTGCGAAAATCGAAATCAGAAAAATATAAACCCAACTTTTTTTTGCGGGCAACGAATCGTACTTGAACTCCGCCGCAATTGTTTTTAAGGCGTGCTTGTCCCGGGAAATTTTAAGATATATTACGTATAGTAAAAACGGCACGGCGCCCATAAATCCGACTTGCACGACGACGCTCCACACGGCGTCGGAACCGAGCACGGAAAACCCCGACAAAACCCCTTCCGACACCATAATACGAAAGATTGCGATAAGGAGCATCGAGAACGCGTATATGCCGTTTTTTGCGAAACGTTTTGTCATCAATTCAAAAATCCGCTGACCAGTGAGATAATCCAGATTACCGCGAGAATGACGTAAACAAGTTTGATATTCGACGGGAAAAAGTCCTCGCGCGACATCTCGGTCATTTCGTCGTCTTCGGGCGTAATATCGCGGATTATGGTGTTTATCTTATTATAAGCAGCCTTTAATCCGCCTTTTTTGAAAATTCCGCACAAATCCCTAAATGCTGCCGCAAAGTCGTTTTTGCTTTCTTTTGCTTTAACGGACAAGGTCTTTTCGGTGGAATAAACGCCGTCCTTGTTTTCGTAAACGTCGATGACTTCGGCGTTATCCGGCAAAATTTCAACGCGTTTCGGCGCGCTTACTTTCGTGAACTTTTTCAGAAGATATACTACAAGCGTGCCGCCTAAAAGTATCGCCACAATCCAGATGAGATACCAATATCCGACGTGCATCGAGCCCAAGCTCGTATTTTTCATAATCGCTTCGTACGGGTATTCCAGCGTCAGGCTTAAAAAGTTGTTGAAGAAATGCAGGAAAATCCCAGCCCACAGCGACTTCGACACAAGCACGACGTAGGCAAGCACCGCGCCCAGCAAAAACTGATGCACCGTCTGTATCGGGTTGCCGTGCATGAGCGAGAACATACCCGCGGTGATAAGTATCGCATAGGAATAATCGCGCTTTCTCGACGCCGCGTTCAGGACGACGCCGCGCATCAGAAACTCTTCGGCAAACGCAGGAAGCACCGCAAGCAGTAACAGTCCCAAAAAGTATGCGCCGACCGATGCCGTCGTATCGACGATATTAAGACTCATATCGAACCCGAGCCTTGAAAGTATGTCCAAAAATATGTTCGACACGGGCAAAAACGCCATAATACAGCATACCGACAACAGCGAAAGTATGCCGATTTGTTTCAGCCCGATTTTTTTGTTGAGTTTCGTCGCGGACACGACGTCGACGTTTTTACGCTTTGCGTAAACGAGCATCGAGCCTATGAACGCAACGGGGTTGATAAGATACTGACACCACGCCGCCGCCCCGCTCATTCCGCTTGTGAAGCGGAAAGAGAATTCGTAAATAAGGCTCAGGACGTAAAAGGTCGCAAACGCAACGAGAAACGCGTTGCCCGTGTTTGAAAACTTGAAATTCTTATTTTTCATCGGCTTCGATAAGTTCTCCGCATTTATTCTGATATGCAAGTTCGACGCGGACTTTGTCCGAAAACCCGTTTGCGTCAAGGGCGGACAATACCGTCGAAAAAGCAAGTTCCGGGCAGTTGTTTTCCTCGGACATATGCCCGAGAATCAGCGTTTTCAGCCCGCTGTGTGCAAGGACGGTCGCGACGTTTGCGGCGCAATCGTTGGAAATATGCCCGTTTGCGCCCGAAATACGCGTTTTGAGCCGTTGCGCGTACGAGCCTTTCATCAGCATTTCCACGTCGTGATTCGCTTCCAGCAATACTACCTGACTACCCTTCAAATTACTTAAAATTCCTTCGGTTATATGACCGATATCGGTTGCGACGGAAACCCTCGCGCCGCCGGACACGAACGTATACGCAAGCGGATATACCGTGTCGTGCGGTATTCTGAACGGATAAACCGCAATATCGCCGATTTCAAACCCTGCGTCGAAAAAATCTACGTTTTCAAACGGAATCGGCCCTATTCGGCGCGCGATATGCGGCATAACCCGCTCGTGCGCGTACACCTTGACGCCGGCGTTTGAAAGTGCGGAAAGTCCCGAAATATGGTCGTCGTGCTCGTGCGTGACGACAACTCCCGACAAATCCGTAATCCCCACGCCGATTGTCTTCAACGCGTCTGAAATTCTTTTCAAGTTTACCCCTGCGTCCACAAGGATATGCGTCGTTTCCGACGAGATATAAGTGCAGTTACCGTGACTGCCGCTGGCGATCGACATTATTCTCAGTGACATATTAACCTCGTTTAATATTGTATCACGGTTTTTTTTGCTTTACAAGCGATATTATGTTATACTATATCGGTAAAAAGGTGAAGTATGATAATCGACACGATAAAAATCGAAAACGCGGTCAGGGAAATTTTTGAAAACATCGGAACGCACCTTGACGAAAAGGTATATTGCCGTCTGAAAGCGGCAAAAGGCGCAAACGAACGCGAATGTTTCGCGCTGAAAGTCCTGACCGAAAACGCCGAAATCGCGCGGGATACAAACTCGCCGGTATGTCAGGATACGGGGCTTGCCGTCGTATTCCTGGAAATCGGGCAGGACGTCGCGCTTTCCGGGAAATACGTCGAAGACGCCGTAAACGACGGCGTAAGACAAGCGTATGAAAACTTCCGCAAATCGTCCGTGCATCCGCTTTCCCGCAAAAACTCGGGCGACAACACTCCCGCGATTATCCACACGCGCGTCGTGAAAGGCGACAAGGTGAAAGTTTCCTGCATGATGAAAGGATTCGGCAGCGAGAATATGTCGCGGCTTTTTATGCTAACTCCTGCGGACGGCGTCGAAGGCGTGGTCGAAAAGGTTGTGGAAACGGTGAAAGACGCAGGCAGTTGCCCGTGTCCGCCCGTAATTTTGGGTGTCGGCGTCGGCGGCACGATGGAAAAGGCGGCGATTATGAGCAAGCACGCCCTTTTGAACGACTTGGACAAGGAAAACCCCGACGAATATCTTTCTTCCCTTGAAAAAGAAATGCTTGAAAAAATTAACGCTTTGGGCATCGGCGCGGAAGGCTTCCGCGGCGACGTTACCGCCCTTCGCGTGTTTATCGAAACGGAAAACACCCACATTGCGGGACTGCCCGTCGCGGTCACCGTACAATGCCATTGCTCGCGCCACGGCGAAAGAATAATCGAGGGATAAATGATTAAGGTCGATACGCAGGATATTGAAATACTGAAAACGCTGAATGCGGGCGATATCGTGTCGATAAGCGGCACGATTTACACGGCGCGCGACGCCGCTCACAAAAAGATTTTCGCCCTTATGAAAGACAACATGCCCTTGCCTTTCCCCCTTCGGAATTCGTTTGTCTATTACACGGGCGCGACTCCCGCAAAAGACGGCGAACCATACGGCAGTTGCGGCCCCACGACGTCGAAACGCATGGACGTTTATACGCCCGATATGCTGGACGCGGGACTTAAAGGTATAATAGGTAAAGGCGCGCGCACGCGCGCGGTAATCGACGCGATAAAACGAAACGGCGCGGTTTACTTCGTCGCAATCGGCGGAGCGGGCGCGTTTTATAAATCGGCGATTAAGTCGGCGGAAGTCATCGCTTTTCCGGAACTTTTGTCGGAAGCGGTAACGAAACTCGAAGTCAAAGGGTTCGAATGCGTCGTCGGCGTGGACTCAAAAGGAAACGATATTTTTAATAAATAATTGTTCCGACAGATAATATTAAACGAACAAAACGAAAAAGCGCAAACAAAAATCCCGCGGGCTCCGCGGGATTTTTCATTGTCTTTTGTTAAATCAAATCGCTTAAATCGTCGTCGTTATCGAACTTGGGCTTCCTTGGAATGAAGCAAAGCGCGAAAATCAAAAATACCACCGACACCATCGCAAGACGCCATACGAAACTGCCCTTCGCAATCGGGTTCAAAGGAACGTTAAGCGCTTTGAATGCGGGAACGGTTGCACAGATAACTGCGCCCGCCACCGTCAATACGAACAGAATAAGCGCGGAAATCCAGATGTGGTATCCATGACCGTTGCAAAGCCCCACGAATTCCACGATAAGCGTCGCAAGAGCAATCGCGCATACCACGGTGTAAAGGAACAGCGGAACTTGTGCGATAAGGTTGCTTGTATTGAAGTTCATCCAGCCGGCAATGATATCGGGCTCGCCGGGGGCAAGCGCAAGGCTTGTGATTTTGAGTTTGTCCGCGAAGTGGTTGAGAATGACAAACGCAAAGAATCCAAGGGTGATAACGAAAAGGATTGCCGCAAACGCGCGGTTTTTGGCTTTCGTTTTCTTGATTGCCTTTTCTGCGGAAAGGTCGTCCTCGACAAACTCGGGCTTTTTATCGCGGCGTTTTGCCGCGCGCGCCGCTTTTTTATCAAGGGGTTGATCCTTGACTTCGGGCAGCGGTTGTTGCTGTTTGGGTTTATTGTCGATTTGCAAAACGGGTTGGTTTTGCGTTGCGTACGGCACGAACGCCACAGGCACTACGACGGGGTTAAGCTGAACCTGACCGCGGGGTGCGATTATGGGTTGAAGACCGCCTGCCACGGGACGCATCACCGCATATTCGACGGGATTTGCAACCTCGGGCGGGACTTTTTGTGCGTTTTGCGGAGCGGGAGCAGCCGCCGCGGGTTTCCCTTGCGGAATGGGCGTTGCTTCGGACTTTTGAATTCTGAGTTCCGAAAAATCTTCGTCCTTCATTTCCGCGCGGGCGTTTTTAATGGTTTCTTCCGCGTTCACGGGCAAAGATTCGGCAACTACTTTTTTGTTTTTTCTTTTCATTATATAACCTCCGCTTAAAACTCGACAGTTTCCTGAATTCTGTGTTTAGGACAAATTATGTTGCAGACGAATGCGAACACAAGGTTTGCGCCGCCGATAATAATCAGCATTATCGAGGGCCAACCGCAATCGCGCGAAAGCAGATTGCCCAGATTTTTGATCTGAGAGAAGAATTTCATCTCATAAAACGCCGCGACGACAAAGCACAGGAACGCTATGACCGCGCAAAGGGTAAATCCTATTCTCTTCCCCGTGGAAATCGCGATTATCGACAAAATGAAGTTGACGGCTATCGCAACGTAGGCGACGGCGATAAGATACGGCGCGAAAACAATGTCGAACTTTGCAAATTCGTGCGTTTTGAGCATCACGTCGAACATATCGGCAAAGTATTTAAGGCTGATGTATTTTTCCGCCCCCGCAATGGGATATTTCGCCGCGAACGACAACCCGAACAGGATTATCGACAGCGTGGCGATTATAAGCATAAGAACGCCCGACACACGTGCCGACGCGCGTTTTTCCGTCTTTCTTGCGGCAACGGTCTGTTGTTCCGCCGCGGACTGCGCGACGGTTTCTTCTTCCTCGCCCGCGGACAGGTAAGGAACGATCGCAACGGGATTTACCGTGGGTTGAAGTTGGATTTTTTCGCTGGGCCTTATGATAGGATACGGTTTGTTGACCGGCAACGGAGCGTAAAATACGACTTTTTCGTTTTTAACGTTTTCTGTTTTTTTATCCATAATTCCCCCGTTATTTTTTTGCGTTATTACGACGCATTCTTTCATAATCCGCCTTTGACGCATACTGCCACAAGGGCTGTTCCTGCGTGACGTACGGAACGATTGCAAGGGGCTGTACTATGGGCGAATTTTGCATAAATCCGTCGCCCGAATAAGCATAGCCGCCTGCGTAACCGGCTTGTCCGCCGCCCCTTACGGGTGTGCTGTCGGCAGACTTTTTACCGTTTATAAACTCAGGCTTTTTGTCCGCTTTCACCGGGAATACGGGCTCGACCACGGGAGTGTGCGGTACGTCGGGCACCTCGACGGCGTCTTCGAACGAAGGAATACGTTGCTTGCTTGCAAGGTACAGACTTCTGTTCTTATCTCTGCCGCAACGACGGCACTTTTCGTCGGAAATGCTGTTGCGCTTGCCGCATACCGGGCAAACGTACGTGGAATTTTTCAATTCTTCTTCGGAAAGTTTGTCAAATTCGCCGTTGAACCTTTCGGCATAAGAGTGGATGAGTGGCAAAACCGCTTGCAGTCTTTCGATGCTTTCCACCTCGAACTCTTTTTCGAAATCGCCGGGCATTTCGCTGCCGCAAGCCGTGCAATATAAGGCGTCTTCGGCGTTTTCGCTGCCGCATACGGGACATTGAACCGTCTTGGGCTTTCTCAGAAGCACCGCGCCGCAATGTTTGCAAAAGCGCGTCCCGGGCGCATTCGGCGTTTCGCAAGCCGAACAGATAAGCGCGTCTTCGGGGTTGAACAGGCCTTGTCCGCAAACGGGGCAGAACGAGTCGCCCTGATGGACTACTGAACCGCAAGTTTTACATACTGCCATAATTTATCTCCTTAAACAATGGTCGAAATCACGAAAAAACCGTACGTGGTTTCAAGATACTTCTTAACTATTATAAACTAAAATAGTTTACATATCAACGCTTTTCGTAAAAAAGTTGACGGCGTTTCTCTTTTTTTGTCTTATTTGTTGAAGCTGTCTTTCAGCCCCACGACTTCGTTGAACACGGGCGCGGACTTGTCGAAAGTGCTTACCGCCATATAATAGCCCTGTCTCATAAACTGGAAGCGGTCGTACGCCTTCGCGTTTTCGACGATGAATTTTTCGGCTTTCGCGCGGACAACCGTCTTCGAGTTCTTGTTGACGCGATCCATAAGGTCGCCTTCGACGTCGTTGATAAGATAATCGAAACGATTTACCGTTACGTCGACGCAGTCGTTTGCGTTCACCCAGTGTATTACGCCCTTGACCTTGATGCCCGCGTTCGCGCCGCCCGATTTGCTGTCTTCGATATACTTGCAGCGCACTTCTTTGACGTTGCCGTTTTCGTCGACGTCGCAACCGGTGTATTCGACAATGTACGAGCCTTTGAGCCTTACCATTCCGCCGGGTTTTAAGCGGAAATATTTTGCGGGGGGATTCAGCGAAAAGTCGCTTTCTTCGATGAAAAGTTCGCGACTGAAAGTCGCGGTGTGAGTACCCGCGCCTTCTTTGTTGGGATTGTTTTCGATTTCGACGGTTTCCGTCGCCCCTTCGGGATAGTTTTCGATAACGAGTTTCAACGGTTTCAGAACCGCCATTGCGCGCGTTGCGTTTTCGTTAAGGTTTTCGCGGACGCAGTGTTCCAGAAGCGCGATATCGACGACGCTGTTTGCCTTTGCCACGCCGATGCGGGAGCAGAAATCGCGGATGGCTTCCGCGGGATATCCCCTTTCGCGCATACCGCTTAACGTCGGCATACGGGGATCGTTCCACCCTTCGACCACGCCATCTTCGACAAGTTGACGAAGATAACGCTTGCTCATAATCGTGTGGGTAAGGTTGAGTCTTGCAAACTCGATTTGCCTCGGGCGGGGGTTGAATCCGCACTTTTCGACAACCCAGTCGTACAAGGGACGGTGATCCTCAAATTCAAGACTGCAACAACTGTGCGTGATACCCTCGATCGCGTCTTCCAAAGGATGCGCGAAGTCGTACATGGGATAAATCACCCACTTTGTGCCTTGTCTGTGGTGCGGCGCTTTCACGATACGATAAATGACGGGATCGCGCATATTGATATTGTTCGCCGCCATGTCGATTTTCGCGCGGAGAACCTTTTCGCCGTCGTCGTATTTTCCCGCGCGCATTTCCCTGAAAAGTCGCAGGTTTTCTTCCACGCTTCTGTCGCGGTACGGGCTGTTTACGCCGGGCTCGGTAAGCGTGCCGCGGGTTTTGCTGATTTCTTCCGCGGACAAATCGCAGACGTACGCAAGCCCTTTTTCGATAAGCCCTTCCGCAAGCGAATACATTTTTTCAAAGTAATCGGACGCATAATAAAGCGCGTCCCATTCAAAACCCAGCCACTTTATGTCTTCCTGAATGCTGTTGACGTATTCGACGTCTTCTTTCGACGGGTTGGTGTCGTCGAAACGCAGATTGCACGTGCCGTGATATTTTTCCTTAATGCCGAAATTTATGCAGACGGCTTTTGCGTGGCCGATATGCAGATACCCGTTCGGTTCGGGCGGGAAACGCGTCGCTATGAACGTATGCTTGCCGCTTTTAAGGTCGGCGTCAATGATGTCTTCAATAAAGTTTGTTGGTTTTGCAAATTCTTCCATATATGCTCCTTAATGGAAAAATCGACGCTTTATACGCCGATTTTATTCGGTTAATTATCGATTTGGTGATGTCCGCCGCAAGACGACGGGAAAACTACGTCCCGCGCGGCAACCGCCATCAAATCTCCTTGTTTTTTGAATCCGAATTTTTCAAGCCTGTCGTCGGGTGCAATAAGAATATTGACTTCGCTCATCGACAGTTTGAAAAGAATCGTCCTGAAAAAGAAGTCGGAAACCGACGGAT
>OCLD01000077.1_pt1 | contig 23998 bp, 15 predicted proteins | sample 1495911 | NCBI WGS metagenome assembly OCLD01 (sample SAMN03418271, study PRJEB22391) | human gut metagenome | biome: human-gut; feature: organic feature; material: feces | host: Homo sapiens | place: Tanzania | collected 2013-01
CGAGACTTCGTCCCGGGTTACTCTCGCTTCGCTCGGTATAGGCTTCCAGCCTAATATTCCGGTCGGATTGGCTAGGATTTCACAAAACGACCTACCCGCAGAATACCGCAACGACCTACCGCAAAACGACCCACGACCCACAACCCACAACCCACAACCCACAACCCCCCAATAACATTAGTCAATTATTTTTATAAATAAGGTGAAAAAATAGGATGATTATTGGGAAAATACGGGAATAATGAGTAACTTTGCATCGCAATTTTGGAAACGTAAAAAATAATACACATAAATTTATGTCAGAAACAAAAAAGATAAAGACTGCATTGGTGTCAGTCTTTCACAAGGACGGTCTCGACGAACTGCTTACCAAACTGAATGCAGAAGGCGTGAAGTTCCTTTCTACAGGTGGTACACAGAAGTTTATTGAATCCCTCGGTTTTGAGTGTCAGGCAGTGGAAGACCTCACCACATATCCTTCCATCCTCGGTGGACGCGTGAAAACCCTTCACCCGAAAGTGTTCGGAGGCATCCTCGGACGCCGCGACAATGAGGGCGACCAGGAGCAGATGAAGAAGTATGAGATTCCTGAAATCGACCTCGTAATCGTAGATCTCTATCCATTCGAGCAGACTGTGGCAAGCGGTGCTTCACAGGCTGATATCATCGAGAAGATTGATATAGGTGGCATCTCTCTCATCCGTGCTGGAGCTAAGAACTTCAATGACGTGGTGATTATCCCTTCAAAGGCAGAGTACAAGATGCTTCTCGACATCTGCAATGAGCAGGGCGCAAACACTACTCTCGCACAGCGTCGCGAGTTTGCTACACGCGCTTTCGGTGTAAGTTCTCATTACGACACCGCTATCAACGCATGGTTTGAGAGCACTAAGTAATGTCTCTCGACCTCGTAAGTAATACATAATATTTCATCAGAACAATGGGATTTTTCTCTTTCGTACAGGAAATAGCAATGGACCTTGGCACTGCCAACACCATCATCATCAGCAATGACAAGATTGTGGTGGACGAACCGTCGGTCGTAGCTCTTGACCGTCGCACCAACGAGATGATAGCTGTGGGCGACAGAGCCAAGAGCATGTATGAGAAGGCTCACGACAATATACGCACTATCCGCCCTCTCCGCGACGGCGTGATCGCTGACTTCACTGCCTGCGAGCAGATGATGCGCGGCCTCATCAAGATGGTACACTCCGGTCGTCACCTCTTCTCTCCTTCACTCCGTATGGTCATCGGCGTGCCTTCCGGCTCCACTGAGGTGGAACTGCGTGCAGTACGCGACTCTGCAGAACATGCTGACGGACGTGACGTATATCTTATCTTCGAGCCAATGGCTGCGGCTATCGGCATCGGCATCGACGTAGAGGCACCTGAAGGCAATATGATTGTCGATATCGGTGGTGGTTCTACTGAGATTGCTGTCATCTCCCTCGGTGGCATTGTCAGCAACAACTCCATCCGTGTGGCAGGTGATGAACTCACTTCCGACATTCAGGAATACATGGCTCGCCAGCATAACGTGAAGGTTTCCGAGCGTATGGCTGAGCGCATCAAGATACATGTAGGCTCTGCCCTCACCGACCTTGGTGACGAAGCACCTGAGGACTACGTGGTACATGGCCCTAACCGCATCACCGCTCTCCCTATGGAGATTCCGGTATGTTATCAGGAAATAGCCCACTGCATCGACAAGACGGTGGCAAAGATCGAGAACGCCGTGCTCTCCGCACTGGAGAACACACCGCCGGAACTCTATGCCGACATCGTGAAGAACGGCATCTACCTCAGTGGTGGCGGCGCTCTGCTCCGTGGTCTCGACATCCGTCTGCAGAACAAGATCGGCATTCCTTTCCATATCGCTGAGGATCCGCTCCACAGCGTGGCTAAGGGCGCAGGCGTAGCATTGAAGAATATTGACCGCTTCTCATTCCTTATGAGATAAGACAGTAAAGAGTGGCTGCTTCTACGGGCAGTCACTTTTTATGCTTTGGCTTCGGAACGGTAGGCGGAATTATGCCTTTCTCCCGCATCATGACATCGCTGTCTGGTGACAGAATGTGGATTGCTCTACTGACAGAGTCCGGTCTGCGCCCTTCCAAGTCTGGAATATAAACAACATGTTATTCTCACATTATCAGGAATGAACAACCTTCTCGATTTCCTTTCCCGGCATTACCACTGGTTTCTCTTCGCCTTGCTTGAGGTGATGAGCATGGTCTTGTTGTTTCAATACAACAGCTATCAGGGGTCGGTATGGTTCTCTTCTGCCAATACGGTGGCAGGAAAGGTGTATGAGACGAATGCTAACGTGACGCAGTTCTTCTCCCTCGTCAAGCTGAATGAGGAACTGACCCACCGCAATATCTACCTCGAACAGCAGGTGAAGATGCTCTCCGAGCAACTGCTGGACAAGGATGTGGATACCACTCTGGTGAAGAATGCCGGCATGAAGGTGCTGGAACACTTCAAACTGATACCTGCCAAGGTGGTGTCAAACAGCGTGGACAAGAAAGACAACCTCATCACCATCAACAAGGGAGAGGCGGACGGAATAAGAAAAGACATGGGAGTGGTCTCCGGCAACGGTGTCGTGGGCATAGTATATATGACAGGAAAGCACTATTCCGTAGTCATCCCAGTGCTCAGCAGTATGTCCAGCATCAGCTGTACCATCGAAAAGAGAGGCTATGTGGGCTATCTACATTGGACTGGAGGCGACAGCCAGCTGGCTTATGTGGATGATATTCCGCGCCATGCTCATTTCCGCCTCTATGACAGAGTGGTGACAAGCGGCTACTCTTCCGTCTTTCCGGCAGGAATAGCCGTGGGCAAGATCCTCCACGTCTACAACTCCACCGACGGACTTTCATATCGTCTGCAGGTGCAGCTCTACACCGATTTCTCACGTCTCCGCGACGTCTGCGTCATAGATGACAGCCAGATACAGGAGCGACTCGACGTACTGCGTGCCGCACAAGACTCGCTGGAAAAGAAATAAAACCGCATCAAATGAACACCGACATCCTACGCCGCATAGGTCTCATCATCGTCTTCGCACTGGCACAGGGACTGGTGCTTGGTAATATCCATCTCTTCAACTGTGCCACACCGTTGCTCTACGTGTATTTCGCATTGCTCTTTCCGCGAAATTATCCACGTTGGGCTTCACTCGTCATGTGCTTCTGCCTCGGTCTTGCCGTGGATTGCTTCTGCAATACCCCTGGTCTCGCCGCGGCTTCACTGACCCTTGTCGGCTTCGTACAGCCGTATGTGCTTGAGCTTTACCTCGGTCGTGAGGACGAAGACGACTACGTGCCGTCGCTCTCAAATATGGGATGGATGAAATATTCCACCTATACGCTCTTCCTTACCCTTATCTTCTGCCTCGCTTTCTTCTCGCTGGAAGCCTTCAGTTTCTTCAACTGGATACAGTGGCTGTCAAGCGTCCTGGGCAGTTATTTCCTCACCATCATCCTCATTCTGGTGCTGGAAATGGTAAGGAAATAGAGCCCCAGCGCCTGAATGCGCCACAAGAGCCCCCTCTCAAGCAAGCCCCCCAAGCGGAACGAGCCACTGTGCCAGCCGCGTTACCGGCTGGGTTCCCCATCCCCGAATCAATCACCCCATCCCCTATCCCAATGAGCAACAACAATCTGGAATACAGACGTTACGTCATAGGCGGTATCGCAACGATAATAGTCGTCGTGTATATCGTCAGGCTTTTCTTGCTCCAGATTATGAGCGATGACTATCGCAAGTCAGCCGACTCCAACGCTTTCCTCAAGAAAGTGGAATACCCTTCCCGCGGAGTGATAACCGACCGAAACGGCAAGCTCCTCGTCTATAACCAGCCATCCTACGACATCATGGTCGTGATGAACGAGGCAAAGGACCGTCTCGACACCACGGAATTCTGCAATTCCCTCGGCATCAGCAAGGAATACTTCATCAAGAGGATGGACGACATCAAGGACCGCTCGAAGAATCCAGGCTACTCCAGGTTCACGCAGCAGCTCTTCATGGCGCAGTTGTCTGAAGAGGAATTCTCCGTTTTCCGCGAGAAGATGTTCCGGTTCCCGGGCTTCTACATGCAGCGGCGCTCCATCAGGCAGTATCAATACCCGTATGCAGCCCACGTATTGGGAGACGTGGCAGAGGTTTCCACCAGCGACATTGAGAACGACGACTACTATCAGCTCGGCGATTTCATAGGAAAACTCGGCGTGGAGCGATATTACGAGAAGCAGCTGCGAGGCGAAAAGGGCGTGGAGATACTGCTCAGAGATGCCCACGGAAGGATAAAAGGCAAGTATCACAACGGACAGTACGACAGAAAACCGGTGGCTGGCAAAGACCTTACGCTGAGCATCGACGTCAATCTCCAGGCTTTGGGCGAACGGTTGCTCGAAGGAAAGATAGGCAGCATCGTGGCTATAGAACCAAGCACCGGCGAAGTGCTCTGCATGGTGTCCTCTCCTACCTACGACCCAAGAATGATGGTAGGACGACAAAGGGGAAAGAATCACCGCAAACTCTCGGAGAACGTATGGAAACCACTGCTCAACCGAAGCATAATGGGACAGTATCCGCCGGGCTCCACCTTCAAGACCTCACAGGCTTTGACCTATATGACAGAGGGAATAATCAATTCCCACACAGCATTCCCCTGCCATCACGGCTTCTCCTACAGAGGACTGCACGTGGGATGTCACGGACACAGTTCACCGACAGCTCTCGTGGAAGCTCTCTCCACATCATGTAATGCCTACTTCTGCTGGGGACTCTACTACATGATAGGAAACAGAAAGAAATACCATTCACCCCACGATGCTATGAATATATGGCGTGACTACATGGTTTCCATGGGCTTCGGCTACAAGCTCGGCATCGACCTGCCGGGAGAAAAGCGCGGTCTGATACCTAACGGCGACTATTACAACAACGCTTACAAAGGCTCATGGAACGGACTCACCGTCATCTCCATCAGTATCGGACAGGGTGAAGTCAACCTCACACCGCTGCAGATAGCCAATCTCGGCGCAACCATTGCCAACAGAGGCTATTACATCACGCCACACGTGGTGAAGAGAGTGAAGGGCGAACCGCTCGATTCCGCCTTCACCGTGCGCCATTACACGAGGGCAGACCGCAGAGCCTACGACTGGGTAGTGGCTGGAATGCGCTCATCAGTGGTGAAAGGTACGTGCCGTTCTGCCAACCGCGCCGACTATCTCGTATGCGGAAAGACCGGTACAGCGCAGAACCGCGGACAGGACCACTCCGTATTCATGGGATTCGCGCCTATGGACAATCCCAAGATAGCCATCGCGGTATATGTGGAAAACGGTGGTTTCGGAGCCGAATACGGCGTGCCTATCGGTTCGCTCATGATGGAACAATACATAAATGGCAAACTGTCACCGGCTTCGGAGGCACGAGCCGGAGATTTCCAAAGAAGAAGAATAGCTTATGGATCAAGGAACAGATAAACAGAAAGGTGTGCTCGCATCGCTCGACTGGGTCACCATCGCACTCTATCTCACGCTTCTCGCGTTCGGATGGGTGAGCGTCTGCGGTGCCAGCTACAACTATGGCGACACCGATATCTTCTCTCTCGCCAGCCGTTCCGGTATGCAGATAGTATGGATAGGCACGTCCATCTGCCTCGGTTTCGTCATCCTGATGCTCGACGACCGATTCTATGACACCTTCGCCTACGCCATCTATGCACTCCTGCTCATACTCCTCTTTGCCACCATCTTCAATCCCCATGAGATAAAAGGTTCGCGATCGTGGCTCGTACTCGGTCCGTTAAGACTGCAGCCGGCAGAGTTTGCCAAGTTTGCCACGGCGCTCGCCATCTCCAAACTCATGTCCACCTACGGCTTCGACCTCTCCAAATGGAATGATTTCGCATCGGCATGTGCCATCATCATGCTGCCCATGATATTCATCGTAGGCCAGAAAGAGACGGGCTCGGCACTCGTATATTTCGCATTCTTCCTGATGCTCTACCGCGAAGGAATGTCAGGCAGTTTCCTGTTCACGGGCGTGGCGATGATCATCTATTTCATCATCGGAATCCGATATGCCGAACCTACCATCTGGGATATACCGACATCTGTGGGCCATTTCTCCGTACTTCTTATGGTACAGATATTTACCTCCGCATTGGTATGGGTCTATTGTAAAGATTCCAAGACTGCCAAGACGATATTCGGCTACAGTGTCGGCATCACGATAGGCTCACTGCTGTTCGCTGAATACGTCATTCCATTCGACATAGTGTGGGTGCAGCTCATCCTCAGCGCAGGAATGGTGGGCTATCTGCTCTATCTCGGACTTGAGCAAAGGATAAGGCAATATTTCTTCATCATGCTCTTTGCCCTCGGCAGTATCACCTTCTTCTATTCCGCAGACTATGTGCTCAACCATGTGATGCAGCCCCACCAGCGCGTGCGCATCAACGTGCTTCTCGGTCTGGAGCAGGACCTTGCCGGAGCCGGATATAATGTCCATCAGAGCGAGATAGCCATCGGATCGGGTGGACTGGAAGGAAAAGGCTTCCTCAACGGCACACAGACCAAACTGAAATTCGTGCCAGAACAGGACACCGACTTCATCTTCTGCACCGTAGGCGAGGAAGAAGGCTTCGTGGGAAGTGCCGGAGTGCTGCTCCTTTTCCTTGCCCTCATCCTGCGATTGATACACGTGGCAGAGCGGCAACCGTACAAATTCGGGCGAGTCTATGGCTATTGCGTCCTGAGCATATTCCTCTTCCACGTCTTTGTCAATGTGGGAATGGTGCTCGGACTGACTCCTGTCATCGGCATACCGCTGCCATTCTTCAGTTATGGAGGCTCCAGCCTATGGGGATTCACCTTCCTCCTCTTTATTTTCCTCCGCATAGATGCAGGTCGAAACCTCGTGAGAACCTGACAAGAGTATGGATGTTGCGATGCAACATCCATGCTCTTGCCATATAATAGCCCTACATTTGCCATACAACATCCATTTTCCCACCTTATTATATATATAATATAGCCCCGCACATCACAAACCATACGTTTGAAATAGCGGAATAAAGGATAAAATACTTTAATTTTACGCCAAACTTTCAACATCACATCAATCGCATCAATTATCTGTTGTTCTGTAAGCATTCCATCACCGTTTCATTACAGATTATCACTTTTGCTAATTATAAAAACAATTAACAGTACATTTGTTTTATCATATTGCAGAATAATAGTAATTTTGCAACCAATTAAACAACGATAAAAGACAAAAAGATAGTTTTATCAGGATTTTATTATCACAATGTAAAGTAAAAGCAAAAATATTCGATCATGAGCACTCAACAGGAACAAGGACTTTACAATGCGCGATACGAACACGATGCGTGTGGTGTCGGAATGGTTGTAAACATTCATGGCAACAAGAGCCATGAATTGGTGGATAACGCTCTCAAAGTGTTGGAGAATATGGAGCATCGCGGTGCTGAGACACGCGACAAGACAGGTGATGGAGCAGGCATCCTGCTTCAGATACCTCACGAATTCATTCTGCTCCAAGGCATTCCAGTACCTGAAAAGGGACGCTACGGCACGGGAATCTTCTTTCTTCCGAAAGACGAGAAGAGACAAAGCGAGATTCTGAGTGTGATGATTGAAGAGATAGAGCGTGAGGGTCTGCAACTGATGCACCTGAGAAATGTACCTGTCAATGAGGACGTTCCAGGCGTAGCAGCGCGTAATGTCATGCCTGCCATCAAGCAGGTGTTTATCACTGGCGTGGCAGAAGAAGACGTGGAAAACTTCGACCGCATACTCTACAAGATACGAAAGAAGATAGAAAACAGGGTGAAGGACGATGAGGATTTCTATATCTGCTCGCTTTCATCCAAAAATATCATATATAAAGGTATGCTTACCAGCGGACAGCTGCGCCGCTTCTTCCCGGATTTGAGCAACAATTACTTCACTTCCGGTCTGGCACTCGTACACAGCCGCTTCTCCACCAACACCTTCCCGAAATGGAAACTGGCACAGCCATTCCGCCTGCTCTGCCACAACGGCGAGATAAACACAGTGCGCGGAAACCGCGGATGGATGAAGGCTCGCGAGAGTGTGCTCAGCAGTGAGGCTCTCGGTGACATCAAGGATATACGTCCTATCATCGAGGAAAACATGAGCGACTCTGCAAGTCTCGACAATGTATTCGAGTTTCTCGTCATGTCAGGTCTCTCTCTGCCACAGGCTATGGCTATCCTCGTGCCGGAATCATTCAATGACAAGAACCCTATATCCGAGGATCTGAAGGCATTCTACGAGTATTACTCCATCCTTATGGAGCCGTGGGACGGTCCTGCAGCATTGATGTTCAGCGACGGACGCTTTGCCGGAGGAATGCTCGACCGCAACGGCCTGCGCCCATCACGCTACACCATCACAAAGCAAGGCATGATGGTAGTGGCAAGTGAGGTGGGAGTAATGGACTTCGAGCCAAGCGATGTGGTAAGCAAAGGTCGTCTCGAACCGGGTAAAATCCTGCTTATCGACACCCAGGAGGGCAGAATCTATTACGACGGAGAGATAAAGGAAAAGCTCGCCAAGGAGCATCCTTACCGCGAATGGCTTTCCACAAACCGCATACAGCTGGAGAAACTCAAGAGCGGACGCAAGGTGGAGAACAGCGTAAGCGACTACGACCGCAAACTGAGAGCTTTCGGATTTGGCCAAGAAGACATCGACCGCACTATCGTACCGATGTGTACCGTGGGTCAGGAACCTGTCGCTGCAATGGGTAATGACACCCCTCTCGCCGTCATAAGCGAGCGCCCTCAGATTCTCTTCAACTATTTCCGCCAGCAGTTTGCACAGGTGACGAACCCTGCCATCGACCCTATCCGCGAGGAACTCGTGATGTCTCTGACCGAATACATAGGCAGAGTGGGCAGCGGAATCCTCACTCCTGACGAGTCAAACTGCAAGATGGTGCGCCTGCCACAGCCGGTATTGACCAATACCCAACTCGACATCCTCTGCAACATCCGCTACAAGGGATTCAAAACGACAAAGCTCCCTATCCTCTTCGACATAGAGAAAGGCGAGAGCGGACTCAGCAGTGCGCTCGACGAACTGTGCAAGCAGGCAGAGAACAGCGTGGATGAAGGCGTCAACTACATCATTCTCAGCGACAGGGACATTGACAGTCGCCATGCCGCAATTCCTTCACTGCTCGCAGTAAGTGCCGTACACCATTACCTCATCAGCGTAGGCAAGCGCGTACAGACCGCACTTATCGTGGAGAGCGGTGAGATACGTGAGGTGATGCACGCCGCTTTGCTCCTGGGATATGGTGCCAGCGCCATCAATCCTTACATGACATTTGCTGTCATCAATGACCTTGTGGCCAAGCACAAGATACAGGAAGAATACGCCACAGCGGAGAAGAACTACATCAAGGCCGTGGACAAGGGTCTGAAGAAGATAATGTCAAAGATGGGCATCTCCACCATCCGTTCTTACCGTGGCGCAAAAATCTTCGAGTCAATAGGACTGTCAGAGGGACTGCTGAAGAAATATTTCGGCACCGAAACCAGCACTATCGGCGGCATCGGACTTAGAGACATCGCACGCGAATACACTTCTCTCAATCGAGATGCTTTCTCAGAGGCATACTCCAACGGGGAGTTGCTGCCTAACAACGGTCTCTTCTCCTACCGCAAGGACGGCATAGACCATGCCTGGAACCCGGATACAATCGCTAACCTGCAGATTGCCACACGTCTGGGATCATATAAGAAATACAAGGAATGGGCTGCTATCGTGGACAAAAAGGAGAAGCCTATCTTCCTCCGCGACTTCATGTCATTCAAGAAAGCTGCCGTTCCGACACCTCTCGACGAGGTAGAACCGGTGGAAAGTATCGTCAAGCACTTCGTAACTGGTGCCATGTCATTCGGTGCTCTCAGCATTGAAGCACACGAAGCACTTGCACTTGCCATGAACAAACTCGGCACACGAAGCAACACCGGTGAAGGTGGCGAGGACAACACACGTTACCATTCATCTGTCAATGGCGTTAGCCTCAGCAGCAAGACCAAGCAGATAGCTTCCGGACGCTTCGGTGTCACAGCGGAATACCTCGTCAATGCAGAGGAACTTCAGATCAAAGTAGCTCAGGGTGCTAAGCCTGGTGAGGGCGGACAGTTGCCTGGATTCAAGGTCAATGAAATCATTGCAAAGACCCGTAATGCCATTCCAGGCATCACGCTCATCTCTCCTCCACCTCATCATGACATCTATTCCATCGAGGACCTTGCCCAACTCATCTATGACCTCAAGAACATCAACCCTACAGCAGCGGTAAGCGTGAAGCTCGTAGCGGAGAGCGGTGTGGGCACCATTGCCGCCGGCGTGGCCAAGGCAAAGGCTGACCTCATCGTCATATCCGGTGCCGAAGGCGGCACAGGTGCAAGTCCTGCCAGCAGTATGCGCTTTGCTGGTATCTCTCCAGAGATAGGTCTTGCAGAGACACAGCAGACACTGGTGATGAATGGCTTGCGTAATCAGGTCAGACTGCAGACCGACGGTCAGCTGAAGACAGCGCGCGATGTCATCCTTATGGCAATGCTCGGAGCTGATGAATTCAGTTTCGGCACGCTGCCTCTCATCGTTCTCGGATGCGTGATGATGCGTAAATGTAACACGAACACCTGTCCTGTCGGTGTAGCCACCCAGGACGAGAGACTCAGGGCTAAGTTCCGCGGACGTGCCGAGTACGTTGTCAATTTCTTTACATTCCTTGCTGAGCAGACGCGTGAATACCTTTCAGAACTTGGAGTGAAGAATCTGAAGGACATCATCGGACGCACAGACCTCATAGAGGTAATGCCTCGCGACCCTAACACCAAGCAGGGCACGATAGATTTCTCACGCCTTCTCTTTGCCGAACCTACCGACAAGCCTCTCTATTGGGATCGTGGCGAATACACGAAGGTAAGCGGCGTGAAGGACGAAGACATCATCCATGCCTGCCAGGCTGCCATTGAGAAAGGCGAAGAGGTAAGTCTCGACTACGCCATCAAGAACACTGACCGCGCGGTAACTACGATGTTGTCCGGCGTTGTCGCAAAGAAATATGGTGAAAATGGTCTGCCTGACTCAACGATAAATATCAAGTTTAAGGGCTCTGCCGGTCAGAGTTTCGGCGCTTTTGCCGTGAAAGGCCTCAACATTCGCCTTGAAGGTGAGACCAATGACTATTTCGGCAAGGGTCTCTCTGGTGGCAGAATAAGCATTCTTCCGCCTTCTCGCCTCAATGCTGACTACGTGGCTGAGGATAATATCATCGCTGGAAACACTGGTCTTTACGGTGCTACAAGTGGCGAACTCTATGTCAATGGTCGTGTGGGCGAACGCTTCGGAGTGAGAAACTCTGGTGCTATCGCCGTGATAGAAGGCGCTGGTGACCACTGTTGCGAGTATATGACAGGCGGACGTGTGGTTGTCCTGGGCAAGACAGGACGCAATTTTGCCGCTGGTATGAGCGGTGGACTTGCCTATGTATGGGACAAGAATCATGATTTCGACTACTTCTGTAATATGGATCAGGTGGAGATAAACCTCGTGGAAGAGGCTTCCGCACGTAAGGAACTCCACGAACTTATCCGTCAACACTATCTCTATACCGGCTCTGCTTTGGCACGCCGCATGCTCGACGACTGGAATAAATACGTCGAGGACTTCATCCAGGTAACGCCTATCGAATACAAGCGCGTACTGCAGGAAGAGAAAATGCGACAGCTTCAGGAGAAGATTGCCAATATGCAGTTGATCAACAGTTAAGGATAGATAACCATACACAAAAACAAACAATGGGAAAACTTAAAGCATTCATGGAGGTACCACGACTGGAAGCCGGTTACCGTCCTATACACGATAGAATACAAGACTTCGGAGAGGTGGAACAAACTCTCAATACCCACGACCGCAAGATGCAGGCAAGTCGCTGTATGGACTGCGGAGTGCCTTTCTGCCACTGGGCTTGTCCGCTCGGCAATAAGGCGCCGGAATGGAATGACGCTCTCTATAAAGGAGACTGGGAACTGGCTTATCGCCTGCTCAATGCCACTAACGACTTTCCGGAATTTACAGGAAGAATATGCCCTGCCCTATGCGAAAAGGCTTGCGTGCTCAATCTTACAGACCATGCTCCGGTAACCAACCGTGAGGATGAAGCCGCTATCACTGAGGCTGCATGGAGAGAAAACTACATTAAGCCTCAGACTTACGAGCGTAATGGCAAGACTGTCGCTGTCATAGGAGCTGGTCCTGCCGGACTTGTAGCCGCTAACAGACTTAACAAGATGGGATATTCCGTCACCGTGTTTGAGAAAAATGAGGCTGCTGGTGGTTTGCTTCGCTATGGTATTCCTAACTTCAAGCTCAACAAGACCGTCATTGACCGTCGTCTCGCATTGCTGAAAGAGGAAGGCATCGTCTTCAAATACAATACTCCTATTGAGGAGAATGCACTGCCGGAAGGCTTTGATGCTTATGTCATCAGCACTGGAACTCCTGTAGCACGCGACTTGAAAGCACCGGGAAGAGAACTCAAAGGCGTGCACTTCGCACTCGAATTGCTGTCCCAACAGAACAGAGTATTGGCTGGAATGGAATTTAGCAAGGAAGACCGCGTTACGGCAAAGGGCAAGGATGTCCTCGTGATAGGTGGCGGAGATACGGGTTCTGACTGCATCGGAACTTCTCATCGTCAGGGTTGCAAGAGCGTGACACAGATAGAGATAATGCCAAAACCGGTGGAAGGACCTGATGACCCTAATAATCCTTGGCCTAATTATCCAAGGGTACTCAAGACCACTTCAAGTCATGAGGAGGGATGCACACGCCGTTGGAACATCAATACTCTTGAGTTTATTGGCAAAAATGGCCGTCTCACAGGTGTGAAAGTGCAACCTATCGACTGGAAACCAAATCCTGAAGGCGGACGTCCTATAATGATTGAGGCTGGCGAACCAGAGATTATCAAGTGTGAGATTTGCTTCCTTGCGATGGGTTTCCTCAAGCCTCAGCACGCCGAGCAGCCTTCTAATGTCTTCATCTGTGGTGATGCGCAGAATGGTGCCTCCCTTGTAGTAAGGGCAATGGCAAGCGGACGCGATGCCGCAAAGAAGGTGGATGCCTACATCAAGTCCATAGGATAATTTCCTAACCGCCACTGTGTCAGCCGCATCATGAGAAAACAGACGCAAGCGGCCGCCACTGTGTCAGCCGCGTTATGAGAAAACCAACGCAAGTGGCCACCACTGTGTCAGCCGCGTTACCGGCTGATTTCCCCAATAATAACCAAACAAAACAACAAGACAACAACCATGTGTGGAATCGTATCAATATTCAATATACAGCAGCAGACGAGCGAACTGCGCCAGAAAGCACTGCGAATGAGCCAGAAAATCCGTCACCGTGGTCCTGACTGGAGCGGCATTTACTGCGGAAAGACAGCGATATTGGCGCATGAAAGGCTGAGTATCGTCGATCCGGAAAGCGGCAAGCAGCCCCTTTTCTCGGTCGATGGCAAGCAGATTCTTGCCGTAAACGGAGAAATTTACAATCATAAGGACATCAGAAAGCAGTACGAAGGCAAATATGAATTTCAGACAGGCAGCGACTGTGAGGTGATTCTTGCCCTCTACCGTGACAAGGGTATCGACTTTCTGGAGGACATCAGCGGCATCTTCGCTTTCGCATTATACGATGAAGAGAGCGATTCCTTCCTCATCGCACGCGACCAGATCGGCGTCATTCCTTTGTATATAGGCTATGACAGCGACGGAAAGGTATATGTAGCAAGCGAATTGAAGGCTCTCGAAGGTCAGTGCGAACGCTACGAACCTTTCCTGCCTGGCCACTACTATTGGAGCAAAGACCCAGGAATGAAGCGCTGGTACAAGCGTGACTGGTTCGATTACGATGCCGTAAAGGACAATCCTGCCAGCAGTGAAGACATCCGACAGGCTTTGCGCAACGCCGTGAAAAAGCAGATGATGAGTGACGTTCCTTATGGTGTATTGCTCTCAGGAGGTCTTGACAGCAGCGTTATCAGCGCCATAACGCAAAGTTATTCCGAGCGAAGAATTGAGGATAACAGCCAGACAAAGGCTTGGTGGCCGCGCCTTCACTCTTTTGCCGTAGGATTGAAAGGTGCTCCTGACCTTGAGAAAGCCCGCATGGTGGCTGACCATATCGGCACTGTGCACCACGAAATCAACTATACCATCCAGGAAGGTCTTGATGCCATCCGTGACGTGATTTACTTTATCGAGACCTATGACGTCACCACAGTGCGTGCTTCCACACCAATGTATCTCCTTGCCCGCGTCATCAAGTCGATGGGAATCAAGATGGTATTGTCTGGCGAAGGCGCTGACGAGATATTCGGTGGCTACCTTTATTTCCACAAAGCACCGTCAGCAGAGGAGTTTCACAAAGAGACTGTGCGCAAACTCTCCAAACTGTATCTCTATGATTGCCTCCGTGCCAACAAGAGTCTGGCGGCTTGGGGAGTGGAAGGTCGTGTGCCTTTCCTCGACAAGGAGTTTCTCGACGTTGCGATGCGCACCAATCCTGCTGCCAAGATGTGTCCTGGCAAGACGATGGAGAAGCGTATCGTCCGCGAGGCTTTCTCGGATATGCTGCCTGAAGAGATAGTATGGCGACAGAAGGAGCAGTTTAGTGACGGTGTAGGTTACAGTTGGATTGACACCTTAAAGAAGATGACTGAAGAACTGGTGACCGACGAACAGATGGCTCACGCTGCAGAGCGATTCCCTATCAATACGCCGATGTGCAAGGAAGAGTACTACTATCGCAGCATCTTCGAAGAGCATTTCCCAAGCGAAAGCGCTGCCCGCAGTGTCCCTCATGAGGCAAGCGTGGCTTGTTCCACTGCCATTGCCCTCGAATGGGACGAGGCATGGAAGAATATGAACGAGCCTTCCGGACGCGCTGTCGCTGGAGTACATAATTCTGCTATTTAATCAATTCTGCATTTATAACAGTATTAAGAAAATATACAATGGAACCTTTAAAGCACGAATGTGGCGTAGCAATGATCCGTCTGCTAAAGCCATTGGAGTATTACGAGAAAAAATACGGCTCGCTGTATTACGCTCTCAACAAGTTGTATCTACTCATGGAGAAACAACACAACAGAGGACAGGAAGGCGCCGGACTGGCTTGCGTCAGACTGAGCGCCAAACCTGGCGACGAATATATGTTTCGTGAGCGTGCCGCCGGGACAACAGCGATAACGGAAATCTTCAATGCCGTGCGCAAAGAGCAGGACGAAGAGACTGTGGAAGGACAACTTCCGCCATTCATCGGCGAGCTCTACATGGGTCATCTACGTTATTCCACTACGGGAAAGAGCGGACTTGACTACATTCACCCTTTCCTTCGTCGCAACAACTGGAGAGCGAAAAACCTTGCTCTCTGTGGCAATTTCAATCTGACTAACGTCGATGAGGTATTCCAACGCATAGTGGCTAATGGTCAGCATCCACGTAAATACGCTGACACTCATATCCTTCTGGAGCAGGTAGGTCACAGATTGGACCGTGAAGTGGAGCGTGTATATAATATATGTAGCGCGGAAGGCAAGACCGGACTTGACCTTACCAACGCCATAGAGCAGCGGATAGACATCGCCAACGTGCTTCGCACGAGCAGTTGCTATTGGGATGGTGGCTACGTGATGTGCGGAGTAACTGGCAGCGGTGAGTCTTTTGCCCTTCGTGATCCATGGGGCATCCGCACCGCTTTCTGGTATTTGGACGATGAAATCCTCGTGCTTACCTCGGAGCGTCCGGTCATTCAGACGGTGCTCAATGTGCCGATGGAGGAAATCCACGAGCTTCAGCCGGGCGAAGCCTTGCTGACAAGTCAGGACGGCACTGTACGTCTGGAACATATCAACGCTGCAAAAGAGAAGAGAGCTTGCTCTTTTGAGCGCATTTATTTTAGTCGCGGTAGTGATTTCGACATTTATCACGAGCGCAAGGAATTAGGCAGGAGACTGGTAAATCAGATTCTTCCTGCCATTGATTGTGATATAGAGCATACTGTTTTTTCGTATATTCCAAACACTGCCGAAGTGGCTTTCTTCGGTCTTGTAGAGGGAATGGACAAGTATCTCAACCAACTGAAAGGCAAGAAACTGAAAGAACTGATTGCCGACCCATCCAGAGCATCGGAGATTGACCACATCCTCTCGATGCGAATACGCAGTGAAAAGGTGGCTATTAAGGACATAAAGCTCCGCACTTTCATTGCTGAAGGCAACAGCAGGAATGACCTTGCGGCTCATGTCTATGACATCACCTACGGAAGTCTGGAGCCTTACGTTGACAATCTCGTCATAATCGACGACAGTATCGTGCGCGGCACCACTCTGCGCCAGAGTATCATTCGCATTCTCGACCGCCTTCATCCTAAGAAGACCATCATCGTGTCATCTTCTCCACAGATACGCTATCCTGATTATTACGGTATTGATATGTCAAGCATGGAGCAGTTTATCGCTTTCAAAGCGGCTGTCGCTTTACTGGAAGAGCGTGGCATGAGCGAAATACTCGACAAGGTATATGAGGAAATCAAATCAGGCGACACGTCTGTAAATCATGTAAAGGAAATCTATGCGCCATTCTCTGACGAAGAGATAAGCACAAAGATTGCCCAACTGCTGACTCCTTCCGACATCGGCACTGAGGTACAGATTATCTTCCAGTCGATTGACGAACTGCACAAAGCCTGCCCCGACCATCTCGGTGACTGGTATTTCACTGGTGACTACCCTACTCCGGGCGGAATGCGGATGCTCAATCGCACTTACATGGATTTCTACGAAACGGCACAAAAGTAGCAAGCCACCGTGCCAGCATCCGCTAATCACCCCCGATAACGCAAGCGACCGCCACCGTGTCAGCCACGTTACTGGTTGATTCCCAAAAATCCTTCCCACAATAATAACCCCACATTCCCAAAAGCAATGGCAAAATACATCTTCGTAACAGGAGGCGTAGTTTCCTCCTTAGGCAAAGGTATCATCTCTGCTTCCATAGGCAAACTGCTGCAAGCAAGAGGCTATAAGATAACCATCCAGAAGTTTGACCCATACATCAACATCGACCCCGGCACGCTCAATCCTTACGAACACGGCGAATGCTACGTCACTGTTGACGGCATGGAAACCGATCTCGACCTCGGTCACTATGAGCGTTTCACTGGTATTCAGACCACAAAAGCCAACAGTATGACGACGGGACGCATCTACAAGTCGGTCATCGACAAGGAGCGTCATGGTGATTTCCTCGGAAAGACCATACAAGTGGTGCCTCATATCACTGACGAGATAAAGAATAACATCAAGTATCTCGGAGAAACGGGGCTCTATGACTTCGTTATCACAGAGATAGGCGGCACGATTGGCGACATCGAGAGCGCCCCTTTCCTGGAAGCTATCCGACAACTGAAATGGGAACTTGGCAAGGATGCCATCAGCGTCCACCTCACTTATGTGCCTTATCTCAGGGCTGCCGGCGAACTGAAGACCAAGCCTACTCAGCATTCCGTCAAGGAAATGCTCAGTTACGGCATTCAGCCTGACATCCTCATCCTCCGCACAGAGAAGCATCTGGACGACAATATGAGGATGAAAGTGGCTGGTTTCTGCAATGTAGATTTGGAATGCGTCATCCAGAGCGAGGACCTTCCAAGCATCTATGAGGTGCCTGTCAATATGCAGCGTCAGGGACTTGACAGCGCTATTCTGCGCAAGATGGGAATCCCTGTCGGCGAGACTCCGCAGCTCGGTCCGTGGCTTCACTTCCTCGAACTGCGCAATTCTGCCACCGAAGTGGTGAATATCGGTCTCGTAGGAAAATACAATCTGCAGGATGCTTACAAGTCCATCAGCGAGAGTCTCTCTCACGCTGCCACATACCATCATCATAAGGTGAATATCACATTCATCAATTCCGAATTTCTCTCCTCCGAAAACATCGAGGAAAAGCTTGGCAACCAGGACGGAATAGTAATCTGTCCGGGCTTCGGTCAGCGTGGTATCGAGGGCAAGATCATTGCCGCCGAATATGCTCGCACTCATGATGTGCCTTGCTTTGGAATATGTCTCGGTATGCAGATGATGGTCATCGAGTTTGCCCGCGACGTGCTGAGCTACAGCGATGCCAATAGCAGTGAGATGGACAGTCAGACGCCTCACAACGTCATCGACATGATGGAGGACCAGAAGAACATCTCCAACATGGGTGGAACGATGCGTCTCGGTGCTTACGACTGCCAACTGATGAAGGATTCGAAGGTGGCTTCCATCTACGGAAAGGAGACCATTCGCGAGCGTCACCGCCACCGTTATGAGTTTAATAGCAAGTATCTTGACGAATACGAGGCTCACGGTATGAAGTGTACTGGTCGCAATCCTGAGTCTGGACTGGTGGAGATAGTGGAGATGCCGGAACTGAAATGGTATGTCGGAACGCAGTTCCATCCTGAATATCAGAGCACAGTGCTCCATCCGCATCCGCTCTTCATGTCCTTCATAGAGGCCGCAATTGGGAAATGAATAATGCATAATGAATAATGCATAATTCATAATGCATAATTCACTTCTCACGGACTATAAGATTTGGCTGGAAGCCAATACCGAGCGAAGCGAGAGTAACCCGGGACGATGTCTCGGGATATAAATACAAGAAGGAATGGGCTGTCTGGAAGACAGTACCTATATGAAGAAGATACTTGTATTGTATGCTCCAGTCTGATTGGGTACTTTCTTCCAGACAACAAAACAACAAAACAAACAGACAACAAAACAAACAACTATGAATAAAAGAAAAGTTACTCTGAAGCTTGAAGGTGGATACGAGTTTCGTGGCACCAGCTTCGGCTACGAGAAGGCTGTAAATGGCGAGGTTGTCTTCAACACCGCCATGATGGGCTACCCTGAAAGCCTCACCGACCCTTCCTACAGTGGTCAGATTCTGGTGATGACTTTCCCCCTCGTGGGCAATTACGGCGTCCCTTCTGCTTCGGAAGAGGCTAACGGTCTCTCTTCTTTCTATGAGAGCGACCACATCCATGTCCGCGCTCTCGTGGTCAGTGATTACTCTGAAGAGTACAGCCACTGGAATGCCAACCGCTCTCTTGCCCAGTGGCTCAAGGAGGAAAAGATTGTGGGAATAGAGGGAATAGACACCCGCGAACTCACCAAGATTCTGCGCGAGCACGGCAGTATGCCAGGCAAGATTGTCTTCGATGATGGTGAGGACATAGAGTTTGAAGACCCTAACCTCGTCAATCAGGTGGATATCGTGAGCACAAAGGTGGTGGAGCATTTCGGTGAAGGCAAGAAGAAGGTCTGCCTCGTCGATATGGGAGTGAAGCAAAACATTATCCGCGAGCTTCTGAAATACGACGTCTCCATCACTGTGGTGCCGTGGGATTATGACTTTAATAGCATCGGTGACTTTGATGGACTCTTCATTTCCAATGGTCCTGGCGACCCGAACCTATGCTCGGAGACCGTCAGCCACGTCAAGGAATTCATGAAACATGGCAAGCCTATCTATGGTATCTGCATGGGAAACCAGATTCTGGCTCTGGCTGCTGGAGCAAAGGTGGAGAAACTGAAATATGGTCATCGTGGTCACAACCAGCCTGTGCGCCTTCTGGAGGATGGAAAACTGACTGAGCACTGCTACATCACGTCCCAGAATCACGGCTACGCTGTCAATAATGACACCATCCCTGCCGACTGGGAACCACTCTTCATCAATATGAATGACGGTTCGAATGAGGGCATACGCCACAAGTCCCACCCTTGGTTTTCGGCACAGTTTCATCCCGAAGCCTGCTCCGGACCTACCGATACGGAATTTATCTTCGGACAATTCTTCTCCTTATTATAGCCCACTCTGAAGAGGAATAGAAAATAGGGAATAAGCCCCCTCTTATCCCCCTATAAGGGGGGGGGGGAGGCTATATACGTACTACGGCTTGCGGTTTCCCAATTGCGTCAGCGCGATTATTCACTTTTCACTATTCACTTTTCACTATTCACTTATATTTTTCTTAAAACACCATGACCAATAATATAAAGAAAGTCCTGCTCCTCGGATCCGGAGCATTAAAGATAGGCGAAGCCGGAGAATTCGACTACTCCGGAAGCCAAGCACTAAAGGCGCTGAAAGAGGAAGGCATCAAGTCTGTCCTCATCAATCCTAACATCGCCACCGTACAGACATCTGAAGGCGTGGCTGACAGAGTCTATTTCCTGCCTGTCACCCCATATTTCGTGGAGAGAGTCATTGAGAAAGAGCGTCCTGACGGCATCCTGCTCAGCTTTGGCGGACAGACAGCTCTCAACTGTGGAGTGGAACTCTACCACTCCGGAGTGCTGGAGAAGTACGGGGTCAAAGTGTTGGGCACACCGGTTCAAGCCATCATCGACACGGAAGACCGCGAACTCTTCGTCGAAAGGCTCGATGAAATCGGCGTCAACACCATCAAGAGTCATGCCTGCAACACCCTCGAAGAGGCTAAGACTGCGGCAGCGGAACTCGGTTATCCTGTCATCATCCGTGCCGCTTACGCCCTCGGAGGGCTGGGTTCGGGATTCTGTGACAATGAGGAGGAACTCATCACCGTGGGCAACAAGGCTCTCTCCTTCTCCCCTCAGATTCTCGTGGAGAAGAGTCTGAAAGGATGGAAGGAAGTGGAATACGAAGTGGTGCGCGACCGTTTCGACAACTGCATCACGGTATGCAACATGGAAAACTTCGACCCGTTGGGCATACATACCGGCGAGAGCATCGTCGTGGCTCCGTCGCAGACGCTCTCCAACCGTGATTACCACAAGCTCCGCGAACTCTCCATCAGGATTATCCGCCACATCGGCATCGTCGGCGAATGCAATGTGCAGTATGCCTACGACCCGTTCTCCGAGGATTACCGCGTCATTGAGGTCAACGCCCGTCTCTCCCGTTCTTCTGCACTCGCATCAAAAGCCACCGGTTATCCTCTCGCTTTCGTGGCCGCCAAACTAGGACTCGGCTATGGTCTCTTCGACCTCAAGAACTCAGTGACCAAGACCACGTCGGCATTCTTCGAGCCGGCTCTCGACTATGTGGTATGCAAGATTCCGCGTTGGGACCTCGGCAAGTTCCAGGGAGTGGACCGCGAGCTTGGTTCGAGCATGAAGTCCGTTGGCGAAGTGATGGCTATCGGCCGCACTTTCGAAGAGGCTATACAGAAAGGTCTCCGCATGATCGGTCAGGGAATGCACGGCTTTGTGGAGAATAAAGTGCTGAAAGTGGATGACATCGACAAAGCTCTCCGCGAGCCTACCGACAAGCGCATCTTCGTCATCTCTAAAGCCATGAAAGCTGGTTACACCGTGGATCAGATTCACGACCTGACAAAAATCGACAAATGGTTTCTGCAAAAGCTCATGGGCATCGTGCGCACAGACTCCTTATTGGCTGAATATGACGACCTCAACGCAGTGCCTACCGACCTCCTCTTCGAGGCTAAGCGCAAGGGATTCAGCGACTTCCAGATAGCACGCGCCGTGCTCAATGACGGTGAGCTGGGACTGCAGGTGCGCTCACGCCGTAAGGAGCTTGGCATTCTCCCTGTCATCAAGCAGATAGACACTCTCGCTGGAGAATTTCCTGCACAGACCAATTACCTCTATCTCACGTACAGCGGAACCGCACACGACATCACCCTTTCACAGCAACAACCCCCAATCATCGTTCTCGGTTCGGGTGCTTACCGCATAGGTTCCTCTGTGGAATTCGACTGGTGCTCTGTCAATGCTCTGCAAACCGTGCGCAATCAAGGTTGCCCAAGCGTGATGATAAACTACAATCCTGAGACCGTCTCCACCGACTATGACATGTGCGACCGTCTCTATTTCGACGAACTGACCTTCGAGCGTGTGATGGACATCATCGACCTCGAATGCCCGCAAGGCGTCATCCTCTCCGTGGGCGGACAGATACCTAACAATCTCGCCATGCGTCTCGACGAGCAACAGGTGCCTATCCTCGGCACTCAGGCACAGTATATCGACAATGCCGAAGACCGACAGAAATTCTCATCCATGTGCGACCGCATCGGAGTGGTGCAGCCAGCATGGAAGGAACTGACCAATATGACTGACGTCGATGAATTCATAGCCCAGGTAGGGTTCCCGGTACTCGTGCGTCCTTCCTACGTCCTTTCTGGCGCAGCGATGAATGTATGCTCCAATCATGACGAGTTGGAGCGTTTCCTCCAGATGGCAGCCAACGTGAGCCAGAAGCATCCTGTCGTCATATCACGCTTCATCCAGGGAGCCAAGGAGATAGAGATGGACGCAGTGGCAGACAAAGGCGAGATAATAGCCTACGCCATTTCCGAGCACGTAGAGTTTGCTGGAGTGCATTCCGGCGATGCCACCATACAGTTTCCTCCGCAGAAACTGTACTACGAGACCATGCGTCGCATCAAGAAAGTGGCAAAGAAAATCGCTGCCGAGCTGCATATCTTTGGTCCGTTCAACATCCAGTTTATGGCGCGCGACAATGACATAATGGTCATAGAATGCAATCTCCGCGCCTCTCGCTCATTCCCATTTGTCAGCAAGGTGCTCAAACTGAACCTTATCCAACTGGCTTCCAAGATTATGATGGGAGTGCCTTACGAGCGTCCTACCAAGACAGAGTTCGACCTCGACTATGTAGGCATAAAGGCTTCACAGTTCTCCTTCAGCCGATTGCAGAAGGCTGACCCTGTCCTCGGTGTGGACATGAGCAGCACAGGCGAGGTGAGCTGTCTCGGCGACGACACCGACTGCGCCATTCTCAAGTCCATGCTCTCCGTCGGACTGCGAGTGCCGGAGCATTCCATCCTTATCTCTTCTGGTGATGCTCATCAGAAAGCAGCGCTCTTAGAGCCTTGTCGCCATCTGGCGGAAAAGGGTTATCAGCTATATGCCACGGGTGGCAGTTACCGCTATCTGATAGACAATGGAGTGGAATGCAAGCGCGTCTATTGGCCATCGGAGGAGACCCAACCGCAGGCCCTCGACATGATACGCCGCAAGGAGATAGACATGGTAATCAATATCCCGAAGAACCTCACCTCACACGAGTTGTCCAACGGATACAAGATACGCCGTGCCGCCATCGACTTCAACGTCCCTCTCCTCACCAACGACCGTCTCGCCTCCGCCTTCATCCATGCCTTCACCACCATGACGCTCGATGATCTCGCCATCAAGGCATGGGATGAATACGGCAATGAGTAGGATTTAGTTGTTTGGTTGTTTGGTTGTTTGGTTGTCTGGTTGTTTAGTTGGTCATCTCTGTCTGGAAGACAGTACCGAGCGAAGCGAGAGTAACCCGGGACGAAGTCTCGGGATTATAAACAAGTAGTAAGGGGCTGTCTGGAAGACAGTACCAACACAAGCCGGATTTCATGTGCTCATCGCTTCGCGACGAGCACAAGCGTTCAAAAGAAACACGGATAGCACGGATGCGACGGATCTGTTCTTTCACGGATTTTTTTATATTCTATTGTCTCGGATTTCATGCGCCTGTCAGGCGCACAGAATAGAATCCTAACTGCTTGAATATGAGCAGTTAGGATTTTTTCTTTTATATATTTGGCAACATTTTGGCAACGTATTTTGATGCTAATTTGTTATGGTCACTAAAAGCCGAGTCGTTTTCACATTCTTTCACACGTTTTTAACAGATTGTAATTGTGTTGTCTGTAGTGAGAATTCTTCATCAAGTTGCTAAATAAACGTAAAGTTCACTGCGTTTATGCGAGATTATGAAGTATTATATTTATCTTTGTACACAAATTCGTATCTAAATATGGCA
>OCLD01000082.1_pt1 | contig 23466 bp, 24 predicted proteins | sample 1495911 | NCBI WGS metagenome assembly OCLD01 (sample SAMN03418271, study PRJEB22391) | human gut metagenome | biome: human-gut; feature: organic feature; material: feces | host: Homo sapiens | place: Tanzania | collected 2013-01
CTTATTTCATGTCGGGCGTCCGCCCTATAGAAATGAATATACAAGCTGCCCTTTGTGAGCAAGCTCCCACGGGCAGCTTGTATATTCATTTCTGCATGGCTGAACTTTTACCGCATTTGACAGGTGTTAAATTTACTGCTATAATGTGATCGTTGTAATAAATTTGTAACAAATGCGTAATAAACGCAAAACTTGGAGGTTTATTTTGAAACGATCAATTTTACAGGGCATCTGTCTTTCTGCATCTGTATTTTTATTACTGTCTATGGATGGACAGGCTGCGGAAACCGTTACGAAAGAGACACAGAGTGTTGCATCGGAAGAATTGATGACGGCAGGTGTGGAGGATCTGTTTGTATCCACACTTACGGTAGATGAATATAAGGCACTTGCAGAGAAAGCAAAGGGTGCTATGTGGGGCTACACGAATCTGGGGCTCTGCAACGTACAGGAGAATAACTTAAATATCCGTGAGACACCGGATGAGAGCGGAAAACTTGTTGGCAAGCTTCCGAAGGATGCTGCCTGCGAGGTTCTGGAAAGTGAAGACGGCTGGGCACATATCACCTCCGGCAAGGTAGAAGGATATGTGAAGGAAGAATATCTTCTGACCGGTTACAATGCAAAGAAGAAGGGCGAAGAACTGGCAAGTACCGTTGCCGTTGCTTCTTCGGATGGTTTGAATATCCGGGAACAGCCCAACACCGATGCCGATGTGGTGACACAGGTGGCACAGGGAGAAGAACTTCAGGTTGCAGAGTTATATAACGATCAGTGGGTCAAGGTCTATCTGGATGACGAAGAGGTTTTTGTTTCCAGGGATTATGTTGAGTTAAAGTCAGACTTACAGACAGCAATTACAATGACGGAGCTGCTATACGGACAGGGCGTATCCGATGTCCGTGTGGATCTTTGCCAGTATGCAAAGCAGTTCCTCGGAAATCCTTATGTCTGGGGTGGTACAAGCCTGACAAGCGGAGCGGACTGTTCCGGATTTGTCTTAAGTGTTTTTAAAAAGTATGGTGTGACTTTGCCGCATTCCTCCCAGGCACAGTCGAAGATGGGAACAACCGTATCTGCTTCCGAATTAAAGGCAGGCGATCTGATCTTCTATGCAAAGGGTGGAAGCATTAACCATGTGGCAATCTACATTGGTGGCGGACAGGTTATCCATGCAAGTAACCCGAAAACCGGTATCCGGATTTCCAATTACAATTACCGTACACCGGCGAAAATGGTAAGAGTTTTACAGGATTAGATTTATGTAAGACTAAATTTACCCCTTTACACGGCATCTGTTTTGTGATATGATGCTTGAGTATGAGTTTAGCCGATACTCAGAATCAGAGAATGATCTCGTTGGGACACTCCGACCCATTCTTAGTATCAGGCGGTTAATCATGGAAGGAGATAGAAACGATGATTTCTAAAGAAAAGAAAACAGCTATTATGAAGGAATATGCGAGATTTGAAGGTGATACAGGTTCACCGGAAGTTCAGATCGCAGTTTTATCTGCAAGAATTGCAGAGCTTACTGAGCATTTAAAGGAGCATCCGAAGGATAATCATTCCAGACGCGGTATGTTCAAAATGGTAGGTCAGAGACGTGGTCTTTTAAGCTACTTAAAGAGCAAAGACATCGAGAGATACCGTGCTTTGATCGAGAAACTTGGTCTCAGAAAGTAATTTGGTAGTTGAAGGCGGAGCATCAATAAAAGCTCCGCCTTTTTAAATTTTTATACTGCTGTGCAGTAACATGTTCCACATGTACAGGAACGAGAAGAGAAAAGGAGAGAAACTATGTACAAGACGTTTTCAATGGAACTTGCAGGCCGTACCTTAAGCGTTGATGTCAACCGTGTCGGCAAGCAGGCAAACGGATGCGCATTCATGCATTATGGTGATACCACCGTACTGTGTACCGCAACCGCATCAGACAAGCCCAGAGACGGAATTGATTTTTTCCCGCTGAGTGTTGAGTATGAAGAAAAGATGTATGCCGTAGGCAAAATCCCCGGTGGATTTAATAAGAGAGAAGGAAAGGCTTCTGAGAATGCAATTCTGACAAGCCGTGTCATCGACCGTCCGATGCGTCCCTTATTCCCGAAGGATTATCGTAATGATGTTACCTTGAACAATATGGTTATGAGCGTGGATCCGGAGTGCCGTCCGGAGCTGGTTGCCATGATCGGTGCAGCCATTGCCACCAGCATTTCCGATATCCCGTTTGACGGTCCCTGTGCAATGACTCAGGTTGGTATGATTGATGGTGAATTTGTGATCAATCCTTCCCAGGAACAGTGGAAGAATGGTGACTTAAATCTTACCGTTGCTTCTACCAGAGAAAAGGTTATCATGATCGAAGCCGGAGCAAATGAGATTCCGGAAGAGAAGATGATTGAAGCCATCTATAAGGCGCATGAAGTAAACCAGACCATTATTGCATTTATCGACCAGATGGTTGCAGAGGTTGGTAAGCCGAAGCATGAATATACAAGTTGTGCAATTCCGGAAGAACTGTTTGCAGCAATGAAGGAAATCGTAACTCCCGCACAGATGGAAGAAGCTGTATTCACCGATGAGAAGCAGGTTCGTGAAGAAAATATCCGTCAAATTACCGAGAAGTTAGAGGAAGCTTTTGCAGATAACGAAGAATGGCTTGCCGTATTAGGAGAAGCTATTTACCAGTATCAGAAGAAGACCGTCCGTAAGATGATCCTGAAAGATCACAAGCGTCCGGACGGACGTGAGATCACCCAGATCCGTCCTCTTGCAGCAGAAGTTGACATTATCCCGAGAGTACATGGTTCCGCCATGTTTACCCGTGGACAGACCCAGATCTGTAACGTATGTACCTTAGCGCCATTATCCGAACAGCAGAAGATCGACGGTCTTGATGAAAACGAAGTAAGCAAGAGATATATGCACCACTACAATTTCCCGTCCTACTCTGTAGGTGAAACAAAGCCCTCCAGAGGACCCGGACGTAGAGAAATCGGACACGGCGCACTGGCAGAGAGAGCTCTGATTCCCGTACTTCCTTCTGAGGATGAATTCCCTTATGCAATCCGTACCGTATCCGAGACTTTTGAATCCAATGGATCCACTTCCATGGCTTCTACCTGTGCATCCTGTATGTCCCTGATGGCTGCGGGTGTTCCGATTAAGAAGATGGTTGCAGGTATTTCCTGTGGTCTGGTTACCGGTGAAACCGATGACGATTTCGTACTGTTAACCGATATCCAGGGACTCGAAGACTTCTTCGGCGATATGGACTTTAAGGTAACCGGTACAACCGAAGGTATTACCGCAATCCAGATGGATATTAAGATTCATGGTCTGACCAGACCGATCGTGGAAGGTGCGATTGCAAGATGTCGTGAAGCAAGACTTTTCATCATGGATAACTGCATGAAGAAAGCCATTGCAGAGCCTCGTAAAGAGGTTGGACCTTACGCTCCGAAGATCATCTCTATCAATATTGATCCTGAGAAGATCGGTGATGTGGTTGGTCAGCGTGGTAAGACCATCAATGAGATCATTGCCCGTACCGGCGTGAAGATTGATATTACCGATGACGGTAAGGTATCCGTATGCGGTACCGATAAGGAAATGATGGACAAGGCCATCGAGTACATCAAGACCATCGTTACCGATTATCAGGAAGGACAGATCTTCCAGGGTATTGTTGTCAGCATTAAGGAATTCGGTGCATTCATCGAGTTCGCGCCCGGTAAGGAAGGTATGGTTCATATTTCCAAGATCGCTAAGGAAAGAATCAATCATGTAGAAGATGTCTTAACCCTTGGTGATAAGGTTACCGTAGTATGCCTTGGTAAGGATAAGATGGGCAGAATGAGCTTCTCCATGAAGGATGTAGCACAGAACTAATCGGATCACGTCACAAATCGAATAGAAGTAATAAATCAGACAGCTCTTCATATAATGTCTTAAGGACAAGATGAGGAGTTGTTTTTTTATGGGAAAAAGGGACGAGATTCTTTCATTGTTTCCGGATGGACTGAAAGGGAGAATGAAACCGGTTCTTGAGAATCCGGAACATTTAAATGAAATCCGCCTGGGGACAAACTGTCCGTGCCGGATCATCCGGGAGGGATGTGAATACTTTCTGTCACCGGGAGGGATGTGTCTTACGGATCGGAACGGCGCATGGCAGATTACGGCACAGGAAATCGAGAGCATTGTGAACCAGATCTGTAACTATTCGCTTTATGCATTTGAAAACGAACTCCGGCAGGGATTCCTTACGGTACAGGGGGGACACCGGATCGGGTTTGCCGGAAAGGTGATTCTGAATACAGATGGAAGCCTGCGGAATCTTTCTTATATCCGGTTCTTAAACATCCGGATTTCACATGAAATTTTAGGAATGGCAGATCCGGTATTGCCGTATTTGTTTGACCAGGAAGAACTGTACAATACGCTGATTGTTTCACCACCCGGATGCGGAAAAACCACATTGCTGCGGGACCTGATTCGTCAGGTATCGGATGGAACGAAGGAAAGGAAAGGACAGCAGGTAGCGGTCGTGGATGAACGGTCAGAGATTGCAGGAAGCTATCAGGGAATTCCGCAGAATCAGGTAGGGATCCGGACGGATGTACTGGATGCCTGTCCGAAAACGGAGGGCATGATGCTTCTCATGCGTTCGATGACGCCGCGGGTGATTGCCGTAGACGAGATCGGAAGCGAGGAGGATCTTGCAGCACTTCAAAGGATTGCAGTCTGTGGAATCGGGGTACTGGCGACCATGCATGGGTATTCCATGGAGGATGTGAGAGACAAGCTGGGAAAAATTGAGCAATTATTTGGAAGGTTCCTGTTACTCACCTTTAAGGACCGGAAGCGCATTGTAAGAATTTATGATAAAAGAAAAGAACTGCTGCAGGAGGCGGTGTTATGAGTGCCGTTATAGGAAGTCTTCTTATCATGCTGGGAGCCCTTGGATTTTCGGTGAGTATCTGCAGGGAATACCGGATGCGTCTTACGTTGCTAAAACGAATCCGTGGTGTTTACGAATACATGGAATTTCAGATTTCCTATGGGAAGCTGCCGATTCCGGAAATCTTAAGAAAGCTTTCCTTTAAAGAAGAGCTTTGTTTCCAGCAGGAGTTTGGACGGATTGCACAGCGGATGGAGGAAGGTGGACAGGACCTTGCCGTGATCTGGAAGGAGGAGTTAGAGCTTTCCCTTAAGAAAAGCGGATTAAAACAAAAGGAGCAGGAATGGCTGCTTGCCTTCCCGACGAAGCAGGGCTTTTTAAAGGGACAGGCACAGGCAGAAAGTCTCAGTGAAATCCGGCGGGAGCTGGAGGAAGGAATTGAGGGTCTGCAACAGGAACAAAAGAGCAGAAGCAAAATGATCATGAGCGTGGGTGTGGCAGGAGGTGTGCTGCTTTCCATACTCTTTTTATAGGAAGGATCGAACATGACCGTTTCAATACTTTTTAAGATTGCTGCAGTTGGAATACTGATTACCATATTGAATCAGGTGTTAAAGCACAGTGGCAGGGAGGATCAGGCGTTTCTGTGTTCCCTGGCAGGACTGGTGCTGGTTTTAATGTGGCTGATTCCTTATATTTATGATCTGTTTGTCATGATGCAGGATCTGTTTTCGATTGGATAAAGGAGGAAAGCGATGAGTGTAATGAAAATCGGAATGATCGGGGTACTTGGGGTTTTGCTTGCGTTACAGTTTAAGAGCGAAAAAACCGAGTACGGACTTTACATCGGCGTCACGATCTGTCTTCTGATCTTCTGGTTCTGTATGGATCAGATGGTACATCTGGTAGGAAGAGTAGAGGCTCTTTCCCAATACCTTAAGGGAAGCGAGACATATATTCTGTATCTTGTGAAGGCAGTCGGGATCACCTATCTGTGCAATTTCAGTTCTCTGGTATGTAAGGATGCCGGATTTGGAGCTGTGGCAGGACAGATCGAGGTGTTTGGCAAAATCTCCGTGCTTGTGATGGGACTTCCGGTGCTGGCCACCGTGATTGAGAATATCGGAGCACTTTCGGTTGGGTGATCGTATGAAAAACAGGGTAATCATATGCGCACTGGTGCTTGGCATACTCGTGCCAAACCTCGAAGTGCATGCTGGAAAGTATCAACAGGAGCAGGAACAACAAATACAGCAACAGCAAATGCAGGAACAGCAAATACAGGAACAGCAAATGCAGTTAAGCAATGAAGTGGACAACTATCTGGCGGTGATGCTGGAGGATTATGATCTCACGGGACTGGATGAAGAGCTTGCCATGTATTTCCCGGATCTTTCGATTCATGTAGACGGAATCATCAAAATGCTGATGGATGGAAAGGTACAGGAGGTACTGAGGCTTTTCTGGCAGCAGATCAAAGGGAAACTTTTTGGAGAACTGCCGTTTGCAAGGCAGGTATTTTTGTATGTGCTGGTGCTTGGCATTTCTTCTTCTTTTTTTACCGGATTTGCCGATCTGTTCGCGGGTACACGACAGGAAAAAATTGCATTTTATCTGTTGTATATGATGCTGGTAGGAATTCTGGTACTTGTGATGACGAAGATCAGTACGATTACCACGCAGGTTTTTACACTGATTCTGGATTTTGTAAAGACATTTATTCCGGTGTACTTCATTTCGGTAGGAGCAGCCAATGGCACGGGAACGGCGGTGGTGTATTATCAGGTAATGCTGCTTGTGATTTATTTCGTGGAATCGTTTGTCAGTAAGGCTCTTCTTCCAATTGCATACAGTTATATGATTCTTGGAATTCTAAACGGACTATGGGCTGAGGAGAGGCTTACGCTGCTGTTGGAACTGTTAAAAAAATCGGTGCTTGTTACCCTGAAAGTCGTGCTCTTTCTTATTACGGGACTCAGCCTGATTCAGTCGATGATTGTTCCGGTGGTAGACAGCCTTAAGAATACAGCAATCCATAAAGCAGTTTCGGCAATTCCGGGGATTGGTGGACTGACCGGCGGTGTGACAGAGCTTCTGCTTGGAGCGGCAGTTTTAGTCAAAAACAGCTTCGGAGTGTTTTTACTGGTTCTGCTTCTTTCGATCTGTCTCATACCTGTTGTGAAGATCGGGGTGCTTGCCTGCAGTGTGAAGCTTTCTGCGGCGATTACAGGGATGATCAGTGACAAACGGATTTCAGACTGCGCCAACCATATCGGGGAGGGCTGCTTTCTGGTTCTGCGTTGTGTGTTTACGTCCATAGCCCTGTTCTTTATCGTGATTGCGGTGGTTGCCTATTCAGTGATGGTTTGAAAGGAGAAGAGATGCTCGAAGCAATCAAAAATGCCTGTATCTTCTTATTAATTGCGCAGATTTTAATGGTGCTTGTGCCGGAGGAGGCCTATGCCAAGTATGTACGGGTACTGGTTTCCCTGATTCTGATTCTGAAGATTACCCAGCCGCTTCTGTCCCTGGTGTCCGGTAATGAGGTGCGGGAGGAGATGCAGGCCAATGTGGATCAGCTTTGTGTGGAATTGTCGGTGAGGGAGCTTCCCTCTTCCATACAGAGTGAAACAGGGAATTTATATGAGCATATGACACAGTATGTTGCGGAGCAGGTCGCACAGGAGCAGGAACAGCCAACGGGGAAAGAGGTGGAAAATGATGACGGACAGGGAGAAGGAAAATAAGCTTCAACAGGAAGAAGGAGAGCAGAAAGAAACCGGCAGTTTTCTAAAAAAACTCCGCTGGAGAAAAGAAAACTTTCTGGTGATTCTCTTGCTTGGCGTTTTACTCCTGGTAGCGGCGTGGCCGGTAGAAAAGAAAAGCAGAAGCACAGGAACAGGCACAAAGAGCAGCATGACAGACAGTGCCTTGTCGTTTCTCGACTACGGGGGAAGTACAAGCACAGAAGATACGCGGGAGACTTACGTGGTATCATTGGAGCATTCTTTAGAGGAGCTGCTTTCAACCATGGAAGGAGTGGGCGAAAACAAGGTCATGATTACCCTAAAGCCATCGACGCGGAATACCTATTATTCGTCTGCTTCCACGATGGAAATTGAAGGTGTGGTGGTGTGCGCTAAGGGAGCGGCAAACGGGAAAGTGGCAAAAAATATATCTGAAGTAATTCAGGCATTATTTGGACTGGAGGCACATAAAATTAAAATAGCTAAAATGATATAAGCAAAAAAGGAGACATGGTTTGAAGAATATGGTGAAGAAGAATCAGGTGATGATTACCGCGCTTGCACTGATGATTGCGGTTGCCGGCTACTTGAATTTTGCCGGAAACAGGATTACACAGGAAGAAATTGTGACAACCGGATCGGACACGGTCGAGACAGCGAAGGTAACCGGAGAGGATCCGCAGTATGAGGATATTCAGAGCATGGATTCGGAGCTTGTGTTGGAGGAGGATAATTATCTGGAGCAGTCCATGGATGATATTCTGGCAGAGGATATTACGGTGGATAATGAAAGCACGGATCTGGAAGCGGGCTCTGACAGTGTGGAAGAGATCACAGGGGATGTACCCGGCGAAGCGGTTTTTACCAGTGTGGCAGGCATGGACAGTCTTTCGGGAGCCAAACTTTTAAAGGAACAGACCAGGGCAAAGAGTAAGGAAACCTTCCTTGAAATCATCAACAATACCAACATTGCCGAGGAGCAGAAGCAGGAAGCAATTGAAGGAATGATTGCACTTACGGACGTTGCCGAAAAGGAAACTGCCGCAGAAATCCTGCTTGAAGCAAAAGGCTTTGAGGATGTGGTTGTCAGCATCACCGATGATATGGTAGATGTGGTTGTGAATACCGCAGAGCTTACGGAAGCACAGCGCGCGCAGATTGAGGATATTGTTGTCCGCAAAACGGGAATGAACCCGGAGGCCATTGTCATCAGTACCCTTGCGCAGCAGTAATAGTAAACATTTTTTTGATGAAGTTTTTGGTGCTATAATTTCTAAAATGTGGTATCCTATTACAGAATAATGAAGAAAGAGAGGGATACCAGGTGAAAAGAGTCTTTTTGATTGTTTTGGACAGTGTGGGAATAGGGGCTTCGGAAGACGCCGCAGATTTCGGGGATGTAGGAACGAATACACTGCGGTCGGCTGCAACAAGTCCCTCTTTTCATATGCCCAATATGAAAAAGCTGGGGCTGTTTAATATCGATGGTGTGAAGGACTGGGCAGAACCGGCCCCGGATCCGATTGGTGTCTATGGACGAATGACAGAGCGTTCCAAAGGAAAGGATACCACGATCGGTCACTGGGAGATTGCCGGTGTTATTTCCGAAAAGCCCTTACCTGTTTATCCTCATGGCTTTCCCGAAAGCGTGCTTCAGGAATTTGAACGAAAGACAGGGAGAGGTGTTTTATGCAATCAGCCCTATTCCGGTACGGAAGTGATCAAAGCGTACGGGGATGAGCATGTAAAAACCGGAAAGCTCATTGTGTATACATCTGCGGACAGCGTTTTCCAGATTGCAGCACATGAAGAGGTGGTTCCGTTAGAGGAGTTGTATGAGGACTGCCGGATTGCACGGAAGATCCTTACGGGAGAGCATGGTGTTGGAAGAGTGATTGCCCGTCCCTTTGTCGGAAGTAACGGGGATTACACAAGAACAACGAACCGCCATGACTTTTCGTTAGAGCCTCCGAAGGACACGATGCTGGATGTATTAAAGCATGCAGGCAAAGACGTGATCGGAGTCGGCAAGATCCATGACATCTTTGCAGGAAGAGGACTTACCCATTTTGTTTATACGAAGGGCAATGCCGACGGAATCGACAAGACCCTTTCCTATCTGGATCAGGATTTTGAAGGCCTGTGCTTTATCAATCTGGTGGATTTTGACATGCTTTACGGACACCGGAATGATATCGAAGGCTACGCGAAGGCTCTTACGGCTTTCGATGAAGCACTCCCTGGGATTATGGCAAAGATGCGGGAGGATGACCTTTTGATGATTACGGCCGATCATGGCTGTGATCCGGGGTATACCTGTTCCACGGATCATTCCCGGGAACATACACCGCTTGTCATGTATGGAAAGAATTTAAGTCCCAGAAACCTGGGCACACGAAAGACCTTTGCGGATATCGGAGCCACAGTGCTCCATGAGCTTTCCATAAAAGGAAATATAGCAGGAGAATCAGTATTATGAGTAATTACGAAAAGGAAATCAACAGAAGAAGAACATTTGCCATTATTTCCCACCCGGATGCCGGTAAGACAACCCTGACCGAGAAATTCCTTTTATACGGAGGAGCAATCAACCTCGCCGGAAGTGTAAAGGGTAAGGCAACCGCAAGACATGCCGTTTCGGACTGGATGGAAATTGAAAAGGAAAGAGGTATTTCCGTAACATCTTCTGTTTTGCAGTTTGAATATGACGGATTCTGCATCAACATTCTGGATACCCCGGGACATCAGGACTTCTCAGAGGACACATACCGTACCCTGATGGCAGCGGACTCTGCGGTCATGGTGATCGATGCGTCAAAGGGTGTCGAGGCACAGACCAGAAAGTTGTTTAAGGTCTGTGTCATGCGTAAGATTCCGATTTTTACCTTTATTAATAAAATGGACCGGGATGCCAACGATACGTTTGAACTTCTCGATGAGATTGAGAAGGAGCTTGGCATTGCCACCTGTCCCGTAAACTGGCCGATCGGTTCCGGTAAGCGTTTTAAGGGAGTGTATGACCGCAAAAGAAAATGCGTCATCACCTATTCCGATACTGAGAAGGGAACGAAGGAAGGGGAAACACTGGAGGTTTCTTTAGATGACAGGGCGCATTTGGACAGTGTGATCGGAGAAGAGGCAGCAGGGAGTCTGACCGATGAAATCGAACTGCTTGATGGTGCCAGTGCGGAGTTTGATCTGGATCTGGTACAGGCCGGAGAGCTGACCCCGGTATTTTTCGGATCCGCACTCACGAACTTTGGTGTGGAATTCTTTTTACAGCATTTCCTTGAAATGACGACAACGCCGCTTCCACGTAAGGCAGACGTCGGACTGATTGATCCGGTGAACCATGATTTTTCTGCCTTTGTATTCAAGATTCAGGCGAACATGAATAAGGCACACCGCGACCGTATCGCCTTTATGCGGATCTGTTCCGGCAAATACGATGCCAACATGGAAGTGAAGCATGTACAGGGCGGTAAGGTGATGCGTCTGTCCCAGCCGCAGCAGATTATGGCGAGCGAACGTAAGATCTTAGAGGAAGCTTATGCAGGAGATATTATCGGTGTGTTTGATCCGGGAATTTTCTCCATCGGGGATACCTTATGTATGCCGAAGGAGCAGTTCCAGTATGAAGGCATACCGACCTTTGCACCGGAGCATTTTGCGAGAGTGCGTCAGGTGGATACCATGAAGCGGAAGCAGTTCGTGAAGGGAATCACCCAGATTGCACAGGAAGGCGCCATCCAGATTTTCCAGGAGTTTAACACCGGTATGGAAGAGATTATTGTCGGAGTCGTTGGCGTCCTGCAGTTCGATGTTTTGAAATATCGTCTGGAGAATGAATATAACGTAGAGATCCGGCTTGAGCCGCTTCCTTATGAGCATATCCGCTGGATTGAAAATAAAGATCTGGATCTGACGAAGCTTGTCGGAACCTCTGACATGAAGAAGATCAAGGATCTGAAAGGGAATCCATTGTTACTCTTTGTCAATGCATGGAGCGTGGGAATGACACTGGATCGGAATGAAGGATTGGTGTTATCCGAATTTGGACGAAACTAAATGAAGGATCGAAACGGAAAATCCTTACGCGGACTTTTCATAACAGGACTGCTTACCGCCGCACTTTTGCTTAACGGATGCAGTTATGAGGAACTGGCCCGGGATTTAAGGGATTATTTACAACTGAATAACGAAGAGCAGGTGCTGTTAAGGGACGAGGATTCCGGAGCAGTTTCCGCAAGAGAGCTTGAAGACGTGGAACAGGCACCGGCTGAAGCGGTTAAGGGACTTAAGGAAGAGCAGACACAGTCCTTCCATTATAACCGCCTTTCGGAACCGGAACAGAAGCTTTATGGAGAGATCCTTTATATTCTTCAGGAACGTCTGGAGGATATCCAGATTTCCACGACCGATTCTGAGGAGGTAGAGAAGGTCTTTCAGTGCGTCTTAAATGATCATCCAGAGATCTTTTATGTGGAAGGCTATACGCTTACCCGGTATGCGCTCGGGGAGGAACTGAAAATGGTGACCTTGTCCGGAACCTATAGCATGACGCCGGAGACGATCGAAGCGAAGAAACAGTTTATTGACAGTTATGTAAACCAATGTTTTGCATCCCTCCCGACAGGAGACGGTTCCCAGTATGCCATTGCCCGGTACATTTATGAATACCTCATTGAGAATACCGAGTATGATGCCGATGCACCGGATAACCAGAATATCTGTTCCGTATTCATTACGCACCGGAGTGTCTGTCAGGGCTATGCCAAGGCAACCCAGTATCTGCTCCAGAAGGCAGGTATTGAAGCAACCCTCATTATGGGAACGGTACAGAACGGGGAGGGACATGCCTGGAATCTTGTGAATCTGGATGGTGAGAACTATTTTATGGATACCACGTGGGGAGATGCGTCCTATCAGATGACGGAAGGAAGCATCCAGAATGCGGGAAGCCTGCCGCCGATTAACTATGATTATCTGTGTGTGACGACCGAGCAGCTATCGAAGACCCATACGATTGAAGAGGTGGTTCCGGTTCCGGTATGTATGGCCATGACCGACAATTATTACGTGAGGGAAGGACTGTACTTCACAGAGCTTTCCAAAGACCGGATTGCGGATGTGTTTGCGAGGGCGTATGAGGAGCAGAACAGCTATGTGACCCTGAAGTGCAGCAGCCGGGAGGTCTATGAAGAGATCCGGAGGTTTTTGATTGAGGAACAGGGGATTTTCGAGTTCCTGAATCCGGATACCGGGACAGTTTCTTATGCGGAAAATGTGGAACAATTAGATTTGAGCTTCTGGTTGTAAAATAACGGAAATTTTGCTATGATAAAAGATAATGTAGTTCATATATGACAGGATTTAAGAAAGGACTAAGCAGGATGGAAAAGAAGATGGAAAATAACAACTATGTGTTGGAAGAGGATATTAATTTAGGAACTGTAAAAATTGCCGATGATGTGGTTGCCATGATTGCAGGACTTGCCTGCATGGAGGTCGAAGGCGTAGGTGCCATGGCAGGCAATGTCGGAAATGAACTGCTTGATAAGGTCGGCGTGAAGAGTCTTACCAAGGGCGTTAAGGTTTATGTGACCGGCAAGAAGGTGAAAACAGACGTGGCCCTCCTTGTAGAGTATGGCTATAACATTCCGGCTGTCTCCCAGAAGGTACAGGACAGAGTAAAATCTGCCATTGAAAACATGACCGGGCTTGAAGTGACTGATGTGAATGTCCGTATCGCCGGAGTGAATGTACAGAATAAATAATCATAAATACCAATAGGACGAAAATTATGAGTAGAAGAGAATTGCGGGAACGACTTTTCAAACTGTTGTTCCGTATTGAATTTAACGCAGAAGAAGAAATGCCGCAGCAGGAAGAGTTCTTTTTAGAGGAAGAGGAAATTGTCAGGGAGAACGACCGGAAACAGCTGGATGCGAAGTTTCACAACATTTTAGAAAAACTTGCAGACATCGACCGTGAACTGAATGAAAAGGTGAGTGGCTGGGACACCGGCCGTATGGGTAAGGTGGATCTGACCATCTTACGACTGGCGGTTTATGAGATCGAATACGATGAAGACATTCCGACCGGTGTGGCAATTAACGAAGCAGTAGAGCTTGCGAAGAAATTCGGACAGGATTCCTCCGCTTCCTTTGTAAACGGTGTACTGGCGAAATTCGCATAGAAGGTAATGACATGCAGAATGTGTATACAGTCGGACAGATCAATTCCTATATCAGACGGATGTTTGCAGAGGATTTCCTGCTGCAGGATCTGAACATCAAGGGAGAGGTAAGCAATTGCAAATACCATTCTTCCGGGCATATTTATTTTACACTTAAGGATATGAAAGGAACGATTTCCTGTGTGATGTTTGCAGGGAACCGTTCCGGTCTTTCTTTTCGGATGACGGAAGGAATGCAGGTCGTTGTGCAGGGGACCGTGGACGTCTATGAACGGGACGGAAAGTATCAGGTCTATGCAAAGCGGATTACCCCGGATGGAGAAGGAGCACTGTTTGAGCGTTTCCAGCGTTTGAAAGAAGAACTTTTAGAACGTGGAATGTTCGCTCCGGAATATAAGAAGCCGATTCCGAAATATATCCGGACGCTGGGGGTTGTTACCGCATCAACCGGTGCAGCTGTCCGCGATATTATCAATATTACCCACCGGAGAAATCCGTATGTGCAGATTCTTCTGTATCCGGCCATTGTGCAGGGAGAAGAAGCGGCTGACAGCATTGTCCGTGGAATCCGCATGTTAGAGCGGCGGAAGGTCGATGTGATGATTGTCGGCCGTGGCGGCGGTTCCATTGAGGATCTGTGGGCCTTTAATGAGGAGAAGGTGGCACAGGCGGTATTTGACTGTGAGATCCCCATTATTTCCGCAGTCGGACACGAAACCGATACAACGATCATTGATTATGTGGCAGATCTGCGTGCACCGACGCCATCTGCAGCGGCAGAGCTTGCGGTGTATGACTTTTCCAGAATTGAACAGGAGCTTCAAGCTGCGAAAGATACCATGAACCGGCAGATTCTGCGGAAGATCTCCATGCAGCGGACGGAATTAAAGGCGCTTGCTTCGCAGTTGAAAAGCAGCAGCCCCATGGGGAAGATCCGCGAAAAGAAAACCTATGTCCTGCAGCTGGAGGATCACCTGCAGGGAGCCATAAAGAGAAAGCTGGATGGGAAACGCCATCAGCTTGCCCTGTATATTGAACGGTTAAAAGGACTTTCCCCACTGGATAAGCTCAATCAGGGCTATTCCTATGTGGCAGACGGGAAAGGAAAAACCGTTACCGGGATTCAGAAGGTGCAGATCGGGGATTCGATTCAGGTTTATGTAAAGGATGGAAAGATCGATGCTGCGGTAACTGCGGTGACTCCGCTTGATTTAAACAGAGGATCCCTGTAAAGGAAGCATAAGAACATTGCAGCCTTGGGAGAAGGATAGAAAATGGGAAAAGAAGAAAAAGAACAGCAGGAAGCATTTTCTCTGGAAAAGGCTTTTGAACAGCTCGAAGAAACAATTGAACAACTGGAACAGGAGGATGTCTCTTTGGAGGAATCCTTTGAAATTTACCAGTCGGGGATGAAATTGCTGAAGAAATGCAACGAGTCCATTGACCGGGTGGAGAAGCAGGTTCTTGTACTACAGGAGGATGGAACGACCTATGAGCTTTCATGAGGAATTAGAAGCAAAAACGAAACAGGCAGAAGAGATTTTACAGAAATATCTTCCGGCAAAGGAAGAGGCTTATCAGAAGACGGTTATGGATGCCATGTGCTACAGTGCCATGGCAGGAGGAAAGCGGTTACGCCCGGTGCTGATGAGGGAGTGTTTTTCGCTTTTCGGGGGAACCGGAGAGGTGATCGAGCCGTTTATGGCGGCATTGGAAATGATCCACAATTATTCCCTGGTACATGATGATCTTCCGGCAATGGATAATGACGAATACCGCAGAGGCAAGTTGACCACCTGGAAGGTATATGGCGAATGCATGGCCATTCTGGCAGGTGACGGGTTATTGAATCTTGCATTCGAAACCGCGTCCGGGGCCTTTCAGATTGTGGATAAGGAGTGTGGGGATCCCGCACAGCAGTTAAAAAACTACAAGGCGGTAGGAAAAGCCATGCAGATTCTTTCGAAGAAAGCCGGCATCTATGGTATGCTTGGTGGACAGACTGCGGATATCGAAGCAGAAGGCAGAACCGACCTGACAGAGGAACTTTTATTATTTATTCACGAACACAAAACAGCAGCGCTGATGGAGTGCGCCATGATGATCGGAGCGGCACTTGCAGGGGCATCGCAGACCGATATTGAGAAGATGGAACGGGCGGCCTCCAACATCGGCATTGCTTTTCAGATACAGGATGACATTCTGGATATTACCAGCACGACAGAGGTTTTAGGTAAGCCTGTGGGAAGTGATGAAAAGAACCACAAGCTGACCTATGTAACACTTCATGGCATCGAAGAATCGAAGCAGCAGGTGAAGGAGCTTTCAGAGGAAGCGGTAGAGATCCTTAAGTCCTTTGAAACGAAGAACAAGTTTTTGGTTGAGCTGGTAGAACAGCTGGTAAATCGGGAAAAATAGAGAAAAGCAGGGAAAACGATGATACTTGAGAAAATTAAGAACACAAATGATATTAAGAATATCCCTCCGGAGAGTTATGATGCTCTGGCAGAAGAAATCCGGGAGTTTTTAATTCAGAGTATTTCCAAAACAGGGGGACATCTGGCATCCAATCTGGGGGCAGTGGAGCTGACAATGGCACTGCATCTTTTCTTAAATCTGCCGGAGGATAAGATTGTCTGGGATGTAGGACATCAGTCTTATACCCATAAGCTGTTGACGGGGAGAAAGGAAGGATTTGGAAAGCTTCGTAAATTCGGCGGTATGAGCGGCTTCCCGAAGACGAAGGAGAGTGACTGTGACTGCTTTAATACCGGACACAGCTCGACTTCGATTTCTGCCGGTTTAGGTCTTGTAAAGGCCAGAGATTTAAAGGGTGAAAATAGTACGGTTGTTGCTGTTATCGGCGATGGTTCCCTCACAGGCGGCATGGCATATGAGGCATTGAATAACGCAGCGAAGCTGGAAACGAATTATATCATTGTTTTAAATGACAATAATATGTCGATTTCTGAAAATGTCGGTGGGATGTCAAAGTATTTAAACAGTGTGCGTACCGCAGACAGTTATCTGAATTTAAGAGACGGTGTCTATAACACCATTATGGATATGCCGAACGGAGATAAGGTTGCCAATAAGATCCGCCGGTTTAAGAATATGTTTAAGCAGATGGTGGTTCCGGGAATGCTGTTTGAGGATATGGGAATCACGTACTTAGGACCGGTGGACGGTCATGATATCAATGCGATGGTGCGCACCTTCCAGGAAGCAAGGAGAATCCGTAAGGCCGTTATTGTCCATGTGATTACCGAAAAGGGCAGAGGCTTTACACCTGCAGAGCGTCATCCGGCAAGATTCCATGGGACAGAGCCGTTTGATGTGGAAACCGGGCTTCCGTTAAAAGCACGGACTACTGCGAATTATACCGATGTTTTTTCAACGGTCATGTTAAAACTGGCCTCCCGTGATGAACGTGTGGTAGCCATTACGGCAGCCATGCCGGACGGAACCGGATTAAAGCGCTTCCGCAATGTCTATCCGGACCGGTTTTTCGATGTGGGAATTGCAGAGGAGCATGCCGTTACATTTGCAGCAGGCCTTGCAGCAGGCGGCATGAGGCCGATTGTGGCGATTTATTCATCCTTCCTGCAAAGAGCTTACGATCAGATCCTGCATGATGTCTGTTTACAGAATCTACCGGTGGTATTTGCCATTGACCGTGCAGGACTTGTGGGAAGCGACGGAGAGACACATCAGGGCATTTTTGACCTGTCGTACTTATCCTCAATTCCCAATATGCACATTATGGCTCCGAAGAATAAATGGGAGCTTTCCGATATGATGAAATATGCCCTTGCCATTGAGGCACCGGTGGCTGTGCGCTATCCGCGTGGCGAAGCGTACTCCGGTTTAAAGGAATTCCGGGCACCGATTGAGCTTGGCAAGGCAGAACTCCTTTATGCGGAGGGCGAGGTGTGCCTGCTTGCCGTAGGCAGCATGGTGGTTACCGCACTTGCTGTCCGGGAGCTGTTAAAGGAATATGGTATTGGCTGCAGTATCGTGAATGCGCGGTTTGTAAAGCCGATTGATGAAAAGGCTGTGGAATGGGCGGCAAGAAATCACCGTATGGTGGTTACGATGGAAGAGAATGTGGCAAGCGGCGGTTTTGGTGAGAAAGTGCGGGAGTATTTTGATACGCTGGAAACTGAAAGCGTGCTGCTCAATGTGGCGCTTCCCGATGATTATGTGGAACATGGAAATGTGGATCTGCTCAAGCATGAAACCGGAATTGATGCAGAATCCATTACTTCGAGAATACGGAAAGAGATGGTTGATCTTTAATGAAAGAACGACTGGATGTGCTTCTGGTAAAAAAAGGCCTGGCTCCCTCACGGGAAAAAGCGAAGGCAGTCATTATGGCCGGAAGCGTGTATGTGGATGGACAAAAGGAAGACAAGGCAGGCTCTGTCTTTGACGAAGAAGGTGCACAGATTGAGGTAAGAGGACATGCGCTGCCTTATGTGAGCCGGGGAGGACTGAAGCTGGAAAAGGCGCTTAAGGTTTTCCCGATCACATTAACCGATAAGATCTGTATGGATATCGGCGCTTCTACAGGAGGCTTTACCGATTGTATGTTGCAGAATGGAGCCGCGAAGGTGTATTCGGTGGATGTGGGTTATGGACAGCTTGACTGGAAATTACGTCAGGACGAGCGGGTTGTCTGTATGGAAAAGACTAATTTCCGCTATATGACACCGGAGGATATTCCGGATATGCTTGATTTTGCATCGGTCGATGTGTCCTTTATTTCCTTGGATAAGATTCTGACCCCTGCGTATGCATTATTAAAGGAGCAGGGAGAAATGGTGGCACTCATTAAGCCACAGTTTGAAGCCGGCAGGGAAAAGGTTGGAAAGAAGGGCGTTGTGCGGGATCCGAAGGTACATGAGGAAGTAATTACAAAAATTGTCCGTCATGCAGATGAGGTTTCGTTTGAAGTGCTCGATCTGTCCTATTCCCCCATCCGCGGACCGGAAGGAAATATTGAGTATCTCATTCATCTGAAGAAGAATCCGGAACGCACGATTTATCCGGATATTCTGGCAGTTTTTGAAAAGAAAATCAAAGAAATTGTGGAAGACGCACATCAGGACTTGGAGAAACCGTGAAACATTTTATTATAATTACGAATCGCACAAAGGATAAAGATCTGCAGGTGACGAACCGGATCCGGGATTATCTGACGGCACACGGGGCAGAATGTATCGTAGAAGAGGAACTTCCCGAAGAAGGAAGCGGCTATACGGAAGCCGGATGTGTTCCGGAAGATACTGAATGCGCCATTGTATTAGGCGGGGACGGAACCATGCTGCAGGCGGCGATCGATCTGATTGATACGGAGATTCCGCTTGTCGGAATTAACCTTGGGACCCTTGGGTTTCTTTCGGAGGTCAACCGGAATGATCTGGAAACCTCCCTTGACCAGCTGCTTTCGGATCACTTTGAGATCGAACAGCGGATGATGCTTTCAGGATCGGTCTATTCCGGAGCGGAGCGGAAGGAAACCTTTCAGGCATTAAATGATATTGTCATTACAAGAAGAGGATCCTTACAGATCAATTCTTATAATATTTTTGTAAATGAAAAGCATCTGCACTGTTATCATGCAGATGGAATTCTTGTCGCAACACCGACCGGATCCACCGGATACAGCTTATCGGCTGGAGGACCGATTGTGAATCCCTGTGCAAAGCTGATGGTACTTACACCGATCTGCCCGCATTCCATGCAGAACCGGAGTATTGTATTTTCTGCGGAGGATCAGATCCGGATTGAAGTGGAGGAACGCAGGGAACCGGTTCCGGCAGGCGGAATCGAAGTGATTTTTGATGGGGGACACCAGATTACGCTCGAGGCAGGGGACCGGGTGGAAATCGTACAGTCTGGGAAAACGACAGGCATTATTAAGCTGCATAAGGAAAGTTTTCTTGAAATATTAAATAAGAAATTGGGTGAATCCTAGAAAGGCACGGGGGTATGAAGAAAAACAGACATCAAAAATTAAAGGAACTGGTGGAGCAGTACGAGATTGAAACACAGGATGAACTGGCAGAGAAGTTAAAGGAAGCCGGTTTTGATGTGACCCAGGCAACGGTTTCCAGAGACATCCGGGAGCTGAAGCTTACGAAGGTTCCGACGGGCAATGGCAGGCAGAAATACACGATTCTGGTACATAGCGACCATTACTTAAGCGATAAGTACATCCGGGTATTGAAAGACGGGTATGTTTCCATGGATGTTGCACAGAATATCCTTGTGGTGAAAACCGTGTCCGGTATGGCGATGGCCGTTGCGGCAGCCATTGATGCCATGAAGCTTAAGGAGATCGTTGGCTGCATCGCAGGTGATGATACGATCATGCTGGTGCTGCACAATGAAGCGGATGCCATAAAGACCATGGAGAATATCAAAGAGGCCATGGAAAATTAAGATAGAACCAACCTATTATGCGCTTTGAGAGAAGGAGCATAGGAGGAAAAGCAATGCTTGAAAATCTACACGTAAAAAATCTGGCACTGATCGAAGAACAGGAGATTACCTTTACGAAAGGGTTAAATATCCTTACGGGTGAGACCGGCGCCGGTAAATCCATTGTACTGGGGTCCATTCATCTGGCACTTGGTGCAAAGGCAGACAAAGACAGCATCCGGAGCGGGGCGGATTATGCCCTCATTGAACTGCTGTTTTCCTTAAATGACATTCAGAAAAAACAGATCGAAGAAATGGAGCTTCCCATGGAGGAGGACGGAACACTGCTTTTGCAGCGGAAGATCATGCCGGGCAAGAGCATCTGCCGGATCAATGGGGAAACGGTGAATGTCAGTCAGCTAAAGGAACTTTCCGGGTGTCTCATGGACATGTACGGACAGCATGAACACCAGACGCTGTTAAAGCCGTTATCTTACGGAAGAATGCTGGATCAGTATATTGGCGCGCAGGCTTTTAAGTGTAAGGAAACACTTAAGGAAGAATTGCGACAGTATCAGGAACTGAAACAGCAGCTTGATGAACAGGATATGGATGAAGAGATGCGGAAACGGGAAGCAGATCTTCTTTCCTTTGAAGTAAATGAAATTGAAGCAGCCTCCCTGCAAAAGGATGAGGACGAAGAGCTCGAAAAGCAGTATCAGAAGCTGACGCATGCAAGACGTATTCAGGAGGCCGTGACAGGCGCTTATGCCATGACCGGTTATGAAGAGGAAGAAAGTGCCGGCAATGCGCTGGGACGGGCGATGCGGGAACTTAAGAGCGTGCAGAATCTGGATGAGGAGCTTGATGCCCTTAGCGGCCAGTTATCCGAAATCGACAGTCTGCTCAATGATTTTAACCGTGCTCTTTCCGAATACAGTGGCAGCCTGAATTTTGAAGAAGAAGAGTTTGCAGCGGTGGAAGAACGTCTGAATCTCATCAATCATCTGAAAAGCAAATACGGAAATACCGTTGCCGATATTCTTACTTCTTATGAGCAGAAGCAGGAAAAGCTCGAACAGCTTGGCAACTATGAATTTTATGTGGAACAGCTAAAAAAGCAGATCGAGGATAAGAAACAGCACATTCTGGAAATTTGTGAAACACTTTCCGGATTGCGGAAAGAAGCGGCAGAGCCGTTGAGCCGGAAGTTAAAGGCAGCGATGATTGACCTGAACTTTATGGATGTCCGGTTTGACATCGAAGTAACCTCCGATCCGGATCATTTTCATGCAGATGGATATGATAAGATCGAGTTCCTGATTTCGGTAAACCCAGGTGAAGCCATGCGGCCGATCTGGCAGGTGGCAAGCGGTGGTGAATTATCGCGAATTATGCTTGCATTCAAGACCGTATTTGCTGATAAGGAAGATACCGCAACTTTAATTTTTGATGAAATTGACACCGGAATCAGTGGTAAAACGGCATGGAAGGTTTCTGAAAAAATGGGACAGCTTTCCAGGGACAAACAGATCATCTGCATCACCCATCTGCCACAGATTGCAGCCATGGCAGATACGCATTTTCTGATTGAAAAATCCGTAAAAGAAAACCGGACAGTTACCGATCTTACGAAGCTTTCCGAAGAAGATTCCTTAAAGGAACTTGCGCGTCTCTTAGGAAGCGAAGAAGTGAGTGAGGCCGCGATCTCCAATGCAAAGGAGATGAAAATAACGGCACAGAAAGCAAAAGAGTCTGCATCATAATTGGAAGGATTTGTCCGCGTAAAAATAGAATAACCGAACATACTAAGAAAGAACACATTTCATTTTAATGTGTTCTTTTATTTGTGTAGAGCACTTAGTGAATCCGAGCCAAATGCGAAGGAGGGGCCTTATGCCGGACAATGATTTAGAGATAGAAAACAGAATATACAGACTTCGGATCAGCAGATACCGGCGGTTCCTCTTTCTGTTACTGGGAGCCGGGGTTCTGGCTGTATTACTTACCGGTTATTTATTGATCTGGAACCGCGTGCCGTCTACGATTATGATGAAAGCCGGAGTGGATCAGAAGCTGCAGTTGTATGTGCCGCTTTCGGGAGAACTGTATAAGGAAGCGGTGGAGACAAGCGGAACCATCGGAAAACAGAAGCAAGCAGAAGGGCAAAAACGAAACAGTCTGCCGATTGATCTTAAGAAAACGGTGACATTAAAAGCGAAACAGGTCGATAGTTACCGTATGGATCTGAAGTTATTTGGGATAGTTCCTTTTAAGAACATAAATGTTGAGGTAATTCCGGATGTGATGCTGAAGCCTGCGGGAATCCCGATCGGTATTTATGTGGAAACCGACGGAATTTTGGTGGTTGGAGTGGGGAGCTACGAGAATGAAACCGGGCAGATGTGCGCACCCGCTAAGAATATTTTACAGGTTGGCGATTACATCCTTGAAATAAATGATGAAAAAGTGGAAAACAAGGCAGAACTCATGGACCGAGTGGCACACTGTGAAGGCCAGCCGCTTGTCTTAAAAATCCGCAGGGGAGAAAACGAACTTCCGGTCCGTATCGAGCCGCAGGCCGATCAGGGCGGCGAATATAAGCTGGGTATCTGGGTAAGAGATAATGCGCAGGGAGTCGGAACCATGACTTATGTGGATGAGCAGGGACACTTCGGTGCATTGGGACACGGAATTAATGATGTGGATACGAGCACACTTATGGACCTGGGAGAGGGAAAGCTGTATCACACGGAGATTATCGGAATCACCAGAGGAAGCAGCGGGAGTCCGGGAGAACTGACCGGATTTATTGAATATGATGACCGGAATGTCATGGGACGGATTTCAGAGAATACCGTGCGGGGAATTTTCGGGGAATGCTCGCCGGAAATTTTTACGGAAAATCCGAATGAATATATGGAGCTCTGTCTGAAACAGGATATTAAGAAAGGTCCGGCACAGATTATCTGCTCACTCGGAGGAGAACTTAAGCGGTACGATATTGAAATTCTGGACATCAACCTTGAAAATGATAATGTGAACCGTGGAATTGTTCTGCAGGTAACCGATAAAGAACTCCTGGCTGCCACCGGAGGAATTGTCCAGGGCATGAGTGGAAGTCCGATCATCCAGGATGGAAAACTGGTTGGCGCAGTTACCCATGTACTTGTCCGCGATGCCACCAAAGG
>OCLD01000087.1_pt1 | contig 22828 bp, 21 predicted proteins | sample 1495911 | NCBI WGS metagenome assembly OCLD01 (sample SAMN03418271, study PRJEB22391) | human gut metagenome | biome: human-gut; feature: organic feature; material: feces | host: Homo sapiens | place: Tanzania | collected 2013-01
TCTTTATTATTCTTTCACAAAACTGCACTTTCCGGAATGCGGATCACCAGAAATGTCCCGATTCCTTTTTCACTTTCCATTTCAAAGGACACCTGATCTTTCGTTGCCATCTTAAGCCTTAGACAGGCATTCAGTACACCGACATGCTTCTTTTTACGGATGTCATCAATCTGTACATGATTCATTCTGTGATTGAGCAGCTTTACTTCATCCTCATCCATTCCATTACCGGTATCCTCTACTTCCATGATCAGACAATTCTCTTTCCAATAGACACGTAAATAAATCCAGCAGGGAACCGATTTCTTTTCGACTCCATGTACACAGGAGTTCTCTACAAAGGTAACAAGAGCAAGCTTTGGAATCTTCACGTTCTGACATTCTCTGGAAACATCAATTTCATAAGACAATCTGTCACCAAACCGATACCTTTGCAGCTCCAGATATGCATTAATAAAGCTCACTTCTTCTTCAATCGTTGTATCATCTGTATTCCATTCCACATTCTGCCGTTCAAGAATCGCAAGACGTTCTACCATCGCAGCTGTTTCATTTTCTTTTTTCAGGACACAGTGCATACGGATACTTTCCAATACGTTAAACAGAAAATGAGGATTAATCTGACTGTATAGTGCCAAAAGCTCTGCCTGCTGCCTTGCGATATCAATTCCCTGTTTTTCCAGCCGGTCCTTATATACCGTCCGGATCAGTTCCTTCATACGTCGGACCATCTGGTTATAGTTCCACATCAGGGCGCTGATTTCATCCGTGCCCTGAATATCCTCCAGCTCTTCGAGCTCCTCCGTATCCATACGGTCAAATGCTGTGCTTAATTCTCCAAGCCGCTGTGCAAAGGACCGGTTAATTAATGATACCAGAACAAGTGGCAGCAATACATTTACCAGAATCAGACACAGAATCAACAGGAAATGATCCTGAATGCTTGGAAGAATACCTCCCGAAGGCTGCATAATTAAAATCCGGAATGGCTCACCACATATGGAAAAATCACGTTCCAGCCGGATATTCTCCTTTCCTGTCAGATATTCATAGTCAATTTTCGTTCTGAAGTTTCCATCATTGGTAAACAGAATCCGGTCTCCTGAGCAGACCATCACCGGTGCATTGTAACGCATATCCTGAAAACGCCGTACCAGATTCACGTAATCAACCGTTACCACAACATATTTCTCTTTCTGCAGATCCCGGTAATAATCCATCCTTCGGATCATCACAATTGTTCGATTACTCACTACATTGATACTGTTTTCCTTATAATTAAAGATCACCGTCATATCCCTGTCCTTCTGCTGATATTCCAGGAATAACGTACTGTCAGCAACCGAGTCCAGACGATAAAAAAGGCCTCCGTTCACAATATCCTCATTATCTCCATAAAACATAACCTGAAAGCGGTCTGAATTCATATTCCCCAGAAAGGGATCCGTACTGAACCTTCTGCTCTCTTCAAAAAATTCAAGCGGAGAAGAAAAGGACCGTTCCAAAAACAGATTCAGTGTGCGGTTAATATATACACTGTTTGTAAAATCAATGGCTTCCTCAAACGTATAGGCCAGATCTGCCTCTACGGCAGACGCAATACTCTCAAATTCCTTACGCTGCTGTTGATGCTCATTATCAAACACAATATACAGAATCACTGCATCTGTCAGGACAAGCGGAAACAGCATACAGACTACATAAAGAATAAATAACTTTTTACGGATACTGTAATCATCCATCCAGCGTTGAAGCCTGTCCAGTAGTCTCTTCATCTGCCTTCTCCTTCCCTGCCTGTTCTTACTATTTTTCTTAATCTTCTTTCTTACTGCCACCCTGCTTTGCAGGATTTTTCTACCAGATCCGGTAATTGCCGCTCAATGCGAGGAATGCAAAGAAATACAGGCAGTTATCGTAATATCTCCGGTTGCCTTCCCGAAGCGGCATCCGGAAGAACTCCTCCAGCCATTTTTTCGCAATCCGGACACTCTCTTCATCCTTCGTCCGTCCAAGCACGGCCAATATTCCCTGTGTGGTGGTAACCTGTAAGCCAACCGGATGAAGGGCCGGTTTATGAAGACTGGTTCCATCCACCTCATAGATTTCGAACGGGTGCTCCTCCCACCGTGCATCCAGGAACCGTAACAGCTTTTCCGGTGCTTCATATTGCCCTTCATCGATTCCAAACCATTCATAATCCAGTCCGATATTTGCCACGGTACGGTATGCATCACTGAAAAACCAGTCATGACGATCTGTTGTCCACGGTAACGGGCGGCTCATGGGCTGACCGTCAAACTCGGCATACTCGGCACTCATTCCGGTCTTTGGGTGGCAGGCCTTTGCCAGATATTCGCGGCTTACCTTTGCAGCCTCTTTAAAGAACGGCCGGTCTTCCTCATCTGCCCACAGTGCAAACAGTTCATAAAAGTGCGGCAGGTGGTAGGAAGGATCGGTAAAATCACTTCCCGGTACAAATAAAATCTGCCTGTTTTCATGATTCCACATAGGATAGCCCGGTCTTCCGTTCTCTCCCTTATGGATACAGGCTCTTAAGATCTTCCTTGCCTGACCGGAATAGCAGTAAATCCCTTCGCCATCACCCCAGCGGTGAGAAGCAAAAAACAGTGCCATGGCAAAGAATTCTTCCCCGTCCGGGGCTGCCCCATTGGCATTACGTGTTCCGTCAAGTCCGCAGGACCACGCAAAATAGCCTTCGCTTTCTCCCTCCTCCATCCACATATAAGTACATGCCCATTTCCAGATACGGTCAAACTCTTCCTTCTTGTCCATCTGGACACAGATCATCATACCATAAGACATGCCTTCTGTCCTGGCATCATGATTTCCGGTATCCTCCAGATACCCCATATCTTCCCCCGCCGGATGATAAATGCGCTCTTCCTCACTTCCATAGAAGAACGTCTCAAAAATCTGATCCAGACGGTCCTTCACTTCCTGATCCTCTTTTCCAATCAGTGAAAATAAATTACGGTATTGCTTCTTTTCAAAAGCTGCCATAAAGAAAACCTCCTTTGTGATAAGTACATAGTAAATTAAGTATACACACAAACGAGGTTTTCTTTCTCTTCGAAAACTGACTTATGCTAATCAATTATTGCTATTCTGCAACGATACCAGATGGTTCGTTCTTTGATCCGATAGGACTAACCTTCAATGATCAGATATCTTCCATCCCCGATTTCAAATACTTCATCGGCATTCAGAATTTCTTCTTCGTCCGCACCGTCCATATCGATGCCCTCTTCTTCAAAGAAGTCCCAGACTTCCCGCAGCGAATTCACCACCACGGCAAAATTTTCCTCCAGGAACTCTTCTGCCTCTTCCAGAGAAGAAACCACATCCCCTTCCGGGAAAAGCTGCTCCTGCTTTTCTAAAAAACACTGTAATACCGCGTCATCATATTGCATTGCTATACCTCCTCTTCCATTCCCTTCTCCGGAATGAATACTCTGTTATTGATTAATTTTTCCTGCTCCTTCACGCGCTCTACCGCCATCTGCCCGAAAATCAACTGGGAATTGTAAGATCCCTTTCCTCTCTTATCCACCTTCTCATAGGTTCCCTCCGGCGTAAGTAAATGTGCCTTTTCGGTATCACGAAGCTGTATGGTAAGAATGTCCATGAGCCGCTTCTGCAACTCCGGCTTTTCTACCGGGAACATGATTTCCACACGGCGCTCTAAGTTTCTCGGCATCCAGTCTGCACTGGCGCAGTAAAATTCCGGCTTGCCGTCATTTTCAAAATAAAAGATCCGGCTGTGTTCGAGGAAATTTCCCACAATGGAACGGACGCTGATCCGGTCCCCGATCCCCGGCAGTCCCACACGGATACAGCAGATTCCGCGGACGATCAGTTCAATCTTCACGCCGGCTTCCGCGGCCTCATAGAGGGCTGCAATAATATCCTTGTCACAAAGGCTGTTTACCTTGGCAATGATATGTCCCTTTTCCCCGGCCCTGGCATGCTTCATTTCCCGCTCGATGAGATAAAGGAAACGATCCTTTAACCACAACGGAGCAAGTGCAAGCTTATTCCAGCTAAGCGGTTCCGAATAACCGGAAAGCATATTGAATACGGCGGTTGCATCCTCCCCAATCGAAGGATTGCAGGTAAGCAGTCCCATGTCGGTATAAAGCTTGGCAGTTGCATCATTATAATTACCGGTTCCCAAATGCACGTATCTGCGGATGCCGTCTTCTTCCCGGCGTACCACCAGTGTGATCTTGCTGTGGGTTTTTAATCCGACAAGACCATAGATAACATGACAGCCTGCCTTCTCTAACATCTTCGCCCATACAATGTTATTCTCTTCATCAAAACGGGCCTTTAATTCCACAAGCACCGAAACCTGCTTGCCGTTTTCTGCCGCCTGGGCAAGCGCTGCAATGATCGGTGAGTTGCCACTCACACGGTAGAGGGTCTGCTTGATGGCAAGCACCTCTTTGTCCCGCGCGGCCTGGCGGATGAAATCCACCACCGGCGTAAAGGTTTCATAAGGGTGGAACAGCAGAATATCCTGCTTTTTAATCTGGTCAAATATGTTGCAGTCTGCCGGAAGCTCCGGTACAGGCTGTGGCTTCGGATAGGACTTTTCCTTTAAGTGGTCAAAGCCCTCAAGTCCATACATCTTCATTAAGAAGGTAAGGTCGAGCGGCCCGTCAATTTCATATACATCCTGCTTTTCAATGTTCAGCTCGCGCTCAATGATCTCTAACAGACGCTCATCCATTCCCTTTTCTACTTCAAGACGGATCGCCTGCCCCCACTGACGCTTTTTGAGCTGCTTTTCAATTTCCTTTAACAGATCCTCGGCTTCATCCTCTTCAATCGTAAGGTCCGCATTTCTCATAATACGGAACGGATGTGCACAGACGATCTCATAATTGAGGAACAGCTTCTCAATATTACGCTCAATAACTTCCTCAAGAGGAATGAGGAGCCGTTCTCCTTCTTCGCCCGGAATTTCAATGATTCTGGGCAGGACGCTCGGCACCTGGACGGTTGCAAATTCCAGAATCTCTCCCCCGTCCTTCTTCTGGACGAGTGCCCCGATATTGAGTGACTTATTCCGGATCAAGGGAAACGGTCTGGAAGAATCTACCGCCATCGGCGTCAATACCGGATAGATATTCTCTTCATAATAGCGGTCCACATATTCCGCCTCTGCCGCACTTAACTGCTCATGCTTCTGGATGATGCGGACGCCGTTCATCTTAAGCTGGGGAAGCAGCGAATGATTATAAATCCGGTACTGCTCCTCTACAAGATCATGCGTCTCTTTCGTAATGTGCTTTAGCTGCTCCTTCGGCGTCATTCCCGCAATGTCCTTCTTGTCATAACCGGCATTCACCATATCTTTGAGGGACGCCACACGCACCATGAAAAACTCATCCAGATTGGAGGAGGTAATACTTAAAAATTTCAAACGCTCAAACAATGGGTTATTCTTGTCCTTTGCCTCACTCATGACTCTGCGGTCAAACAGGAGCCAGCTCAATTCTCGGTTTACATAATATTCAGGATTGTCGTATTTTAGTTTTCCCATATTTTCTGAATTTCTGCCCTTTCTCTTTATAACTTATCCAGCGTTCTCTTCTGCCGGATGACCGGACAGATATTAAATACTTCGGTAAAGAATTCTGCCCGGTGTCCAAAAAGTCCACGTTCCAAGGTAATGTCTTCATTGGTTTCCACCGTAATGAGGAGCTGCTCTTCCTTCGGCAGAATCCTGATATTTTTAAACTTCTGCTTGTGACTCCGGTCAAGACCGTTTGCCAGCCGCAGCATGGCAAGAAGCTTCGTCATCCGTAAATAAGATTCCTTATCCATGCTTGTAGTCTTTTCCATCTGCTCATAGTAATCAAAAGGAATGTGATTGTACTTGACTACATTTGCTACGATTTCACGCTCCAGATGGGACAGTCCGATAATCTCCGTTGCCATAATAATCCGGTAGGAGCATTCGCCAAGCTCCACCATACTGACATATTTGCCACAGTCATGAAGAATGGTTGCAATCTGCAAAAGCAGCCGGTCGCGCTTCGTTAAACCGTGTACCCTCTTCATACTGTCAAAAATCCGCAATGCAATCTGTTCAAGGGTTTCACTCCGCTTCTTACTTCCCTGATACCTCTTACTGATCGACTTTGCACAGGCTATGATATCCTTTTCAAAATCATGGGATACGGGAAGAAGCTGATTCTTCTCCGCGTATTCATAAGCAATACCGTCACAGAGTGTCACTCCAGGCGCCCAGATCGTTTTCGCTCCGGTATCCTCCATAATCCGGTGCACCATGATAAGGGAAATATAAAGCGCCGGCATATCCTCTTCGGGCATATCCAAAAGCCTTGAAAGCTCAAGCGTACTCTTCGTCCGGCTCTTTTCCATAAATTCTTCGATCTGCTCCCTGGTCGTTACATCTCCTTTCCCTTCCTTACGGTAATAATGCCGGATCAGCAGAGAAATATAATCATCGACAATAATCAGATTCTCGATCGCACGATCCTTCAGATACAGCTTCTTATAAACCGAAAGCTGGGATTCCACAATCTCTCCGATTAAGGTCCGGTACTGGCTTAAGGAAGCATTCAGGAGATTCATGCTCTCCCGTAGGCGCAGTACGCCAAGCTTTAAATTCTGCGTGGAAACCAGAGTATCCTTATCAAACAGGGAAATCTGGATACTGCCACCACCGATATCCACAATGGCTGTTCCCTTTTCAATGATTTCATCAAACTGCTGCCCCTGCAAAGCAATCGACTTATAATCCAGAAACCGCTGCTCGGAATTACTTAAGATATCCATGCGGATTCCGGTACGCAACCGGACCTGATCGGTCAGAATCGCCCGGTTCATACTTTCCCGGATCGCGCTGGTTCCATACGCCTTATAATCGGTCACCTGATAGGTCTTCATGATATCCGAGAACTCATGCAGGATCATACACAATTCATCCACACGCTCAAAACTTAATTTTCCGGTCGTATAGGTTTCCGTTCCCATATCAATGCTGTGCCGGATATGATCGATCTGCTTCATCCCGTTCTTCTTCGAAACCTCAAAAATCTTCATGGAGAGTTCATAAGAACCGATATCAATTGCCGCAAAGGTCTTTACTGCCATGGTATTTTACTCCTTTTTTCCAAGTATGTAATCAATGAACTGCTGGGCGCACCGGCCGGATAAGCCGCCATGGGCAAGCTCCCATTTATTCGCCTCAAGCAGCAGCTCTTCTTCTGCCATCTGCACACCGTAGCGGTCTGCCAGAGTCTTTACAATGTTCTGGAACTGCTTCTTATCCGGTGCGGCAAAGAAGATGGTTACCCCAAACCGGGAAACGAGCGACAGCTTTTCCTGTACGGTATCCCCGGAATGCAGGTCATCTCTCCGGTCATCCTTGTCGGAGAAGCTTTCCTTAATTAAATGTCTGCGGTTTGAGGTTGCATAGATTAAAACATTCTTCGGCTTCTTCTCCAGTCCTCCTTCAATCACCGCTTTCAGATACTTGTACTCAATTTCAAAATCCTCAAAGCTTAAGTCATCCATATAAATAATAAACTTGTAATTGCGGTTCTTGATCTGGGTGATGACATCGTTCAGATCCTGAAACTGATGCTTATACACTTCAATAATACGCAGTCCCTGATCGTAATATTCATTCGCAATTCCCTTAATGCTGGATGATTTTCCTGTACCGGCATCACCGAATAACAGACAGTTGTTTGCCTTTCTTCCTTCGACAAAAGCCTCGGTATTTTCAATGAGCTTCTTCTTCGGAATTTCATAGCCGACGAGGTCATTTAAGTAAACGTGGGCAATGTTCTGGATCGGTACGATCTGCACTCCGTCCTCGTCATGCACCACACGGAATGCCTTATGCAGACCGAACTTTCCAACCCCGTAATCCTTATAAAACTCGGTAAGAGTCGCCTTCATTTCCTCCGGCGTATGGTCCTTTGCAAACTTCTGTGCAAGGGAACAGATCCGTTCGCGTATCCGGCTGTTATACACCTTGGACTCGGAATCACTTGAAACATAATCCGTAATCAGGGAAAAGTCTCGGACCTGTAGAGCTTTCGTCATCTTCGTAAAATCATAATCAAAAAATTCTTTAAAAATCACAATGTCATGCAATACCGCCTGATTGATGGTTCCTTCGACTTCGCCGCGGATCTCACAGGCCTTGCTGTAGCTGTTCTCATTGTTTACCAGAAGATTGCTTAAATAACAGTGCCAGAGATTCCCGTAGAATCCGTGGTTTCCTGCAATTTCAAGGAGCCGGTGCATGCAGTCATACAGAAGCCCTGCAAGGTCCTCCCGGTTATAATACTCATCCTCATAGTGCTCCATGAGCCATGCCATATCAAACAGAAGAGTGCCTTCCTCCTTCTCAAAATCCTTATATACGATCAGTTCCTGTTCTCTCATCTGTACTCTTCTCCTTAGTAGTTTCCAAGTATCCGAAAGTTTAACGCTTCCTCTTTTAAGCCCCGCAGTGCATTCTGAACAGCGGCATCTTTCAGATTGCCGTTGCAGTCAATGAAAAAGCGGTACTCAAATCCCTTATCCTTAATGGGGCGGCTTTCGATCCGGCTCATATTAAGGTTATTGTAAATAAAATGGGACAGAATGTGATACAGTGCACCACTTTCGTGCGGCAGTTCAAAGCAGACGCTGATCCGCTGTGCCTTTTCCAGGAAAATCTTCTTCCCACTGATGACAATAAAGCGGGTTGCATTGTCGTTGCACTGATGAATGCCGCGCTGCAAAATGGTAAGTCCGTAACGCTGCGCCGCATATTCACTTGCAATGGCTGCCTGTGTCTTATCGCTGTCTTCCGAAACCTTGCGTGCTGCAAAGGCATTGTTCTGCATCTTAATCTGCTCCCATTCCGGATGGGTACTTAAAAACTGCTCCGTCTGCATCAGCGACTGCGGATGGGAATACACTTTCTGAATATCGGAAAGTTCTGCCCCCGGAACACCAAGCAGGCAGTGATTGATCGGAATGATCTGCTCTCCGACAATGACGTTTTCAAATTCTACTAAAAGATCATAGATCTCACTCACAATGCCCACCGTGGAATTTTCGATCGGCAATACGGCAAAATCCGCCTTCCTGTCTGCAACATACTCCATCGCTTCCCGGAAGGTATCAACATGATCGCAGTTGATCTCCCTGCCAAAGAACTGTTCCATGGCAAGCTGCGAATAAGCCCCCTCTGCACCCTGGAAAATGACCTTCGTATGTTCATCCACAAGTTCCCTGCAGGTCTCAAAGGAAAACATATCATTCTTCTCATGTTCTAAAAGAATTCCATACTGCAGCTTGCGGCTTAAGGACATCAGCTGCATAAACAGTTCCTCCACGCCCTTCTTATTCTCTTCTTTTTCGGCAAGTCCGCAGACCTTCTGAATCTTCTCTGCTTCACGCTGCTTATCAAAAACGGGCTTATGATTCTCAATTTTATATTCGGCAATCTCCGTACAGATATTCATTCTCTGTTCATACAGCCCAACGAGCTGCCGGTCGATTTCATCAATCTCTTTGCGTAACTGTGCTAAATCCATATACTTTTGTCTCTCTTCTCAATTTTCAATGTTTCACGCCGGGCCGTTACCCTATAAAAATGATTGTATAACAATCATATATTGATCGCAAGGGATTCTCTGATTTCCATTGCGAAACCTAAGTAAAGTTTATATAATAAATCTGTAAAATTGATTCCTTATCACAGGAGGTAACTTATGAAAAAAAACTGGAAAGTCATTCTCATCTGCTTCTGTATTCTGTTACTGCTTGCCGTTTTCAGTGTTCTACGGGGATTTCAGGGCAGAATTCCCTCAAACGCCATCACCGTTACCGGAAATACCGGCGGCAATCTGAATAATCACGGACTTTTTGCAGAAGCTGACGGGCGGGTTTATTTCTCCAATGCCTATGACAACGGCTGTATGTATTCCATGAATCCGGATGAAACGGATTTAAGGAAGCTCACCAGCAGTTCCGTAAATTCTATTAATGTCGGAGGCAATTACCTCTATTATTATCTGGACAATGCAGCCGGTGGCAAGGGACTCGGCTATGTCGTACATACCTATGGCGTTTACCGCAGCAAACTGGATGGAAGCAGCAGCAAATGCTTAGACCGTCAGGCCGCCGTTACCATGCAGCTTGTCGGCGATTATATTTACTATCAGCGGTACAACAACACCGATTTCACCAAATTTTATAAGATTAAAACCGACAAATCCGGTCAGGCGCTTGTTTCCGATGAGATCATCAGTCCCAATGCCTGCCAGAACGGAATCATTTATTACAACGGAACGGATAAAGACCATAACCTGTATGCACTCGATACCAGGTCAGACAGCTCTTCCCTCCTGTTAGAGGGCAACATCTGTTATCCGGTCTACGCGTATGACTACATATATTATATGGACGCTTCCTCAAATTACCGCCTGTGCCGCTACTCCCTTTCTACCGGAGCAGTTGAGGTACTGACCGAGGACCGCGTGGATACCTATAATGTTGGAAGCGGCTATGTTTATTATCAGAAAAACGATGCGGATGCACCCGCACTCATGCGTATGGAAGCAGATGGAAGCAACCCGGAAATTGTTGCCCTTGGCATCTATTCCGATATCAACCTGACTTCCCAATATGCCTACTTCCATGAGTTCAACTCCGATGTTCCCATGAAACGTACCCCGCACAGCTATATCGAGGTTTCCGATTTCGCCGCAGCCAAACAGGCTGCGTTGACTGCCGATTAATCCGGAAGTTCCTTAAGCATCTCATAAACAGTCTTTTGTAATAATTGGTTAACATAGCACGGGCACAGTTCATTTAACGGTTCCAGTACAAACCGCCGGTTCTGCATATCGCGGTGTGGGATCAACAGCTTCGGATCATTGGAAATCACATCTTCATAGAAAAGGATATCCAGATCCAGAGTTCTTGGTCCCCAGTGAACCTTCCGCTCCCGATGCGCCTCCTGCTCCAACTGCTGCAGAAAGGTAAGCAGCTCCATTGGCTGCAGCAATGTCTCGATCTCGATTGCCCCGTTTAAGAAATCATCCTGCTCTACCCCGCCATACGGCTTCGTCACAAGGAGCTTTGAGCAGCGTACCTTACGGATCAGTTCATTCTTCTTTAATTTTTCAACCGCATCTTCGATATATTTTCTTTTATCTCCCAGATTCGAACCGATTCCCAGATAGGCCTTTTTCCATCCACGCTCGATCTGTACCGATACATTTTCAAAAGGAATCGGAATTGGGGCATGAGGCTTATTCACATTAAGTGTCATCTTCCGGATCAGCGGATAGGCAAGCAGTACCTTCTGTACCACAACCTCTGCCGCGCGCTCAATCAGATCGTAGCTGCGTTCCGTAAAGGTTTCCTTCATCAGCTCACAGACTTCGCCGTAATGCACGGTTTTCGTCAGATCATCGGTTATCCCTGCTTCGTGCAGGGAAAGATACAGCTCCGCATCCAGATAAAAGAACTGTCCCTCCTGCTTCTCTTCGGGAAAGACCCCGTGATGTGCATAAATTTCCAAATGATTGATGTTAATTTTATCCATAATTCTGAATGGCCTCCATCATGCGGATGAAACGCACGTTTTCTTTGACATCGTGTACACGCACCATACAACAGCCGTTCTTTACCGCAAAAGCCGTTGTGGCAAGCGTTCCTTCCACACGCTCGGTCACCGGAAGGTCAAGGGTAAGACCAACCACCGACTTACGGCTTGTTCCAAGCAATACGGGATACCCCATCTCCTGAAAGAACGGCAGATGGTTAATGACCCACAAATTCTGTTCATAGCTCTTTGCAAAACCAACCCCCGGATCTAAAATAATCTTCTCCCGGTCTATTCCGGCGTTCCCTGCAATCGTAAGGATCCGGTCAAAGTCCTCCCGGAACATCGCTTCCAGTTCCGGTGTTGCTTTGATCTCATCGCCCATCTTGTCTTTCCGGTTGTGCATGAGTACACAGGGCAGACCGCTTTGCGCGATCACCTTTGCCATCTCCTTATCATACTGCAGCCCCCAGATGTCATTAAACAGATCCATGCCTGCCTGTACACCGGCCCTGGCCACCTTCGACTTATAGGTATCCAGCGAAACCGGCACATCAAAATTCTTCTTGATTGCTTCGATCACCGGACAGGTTCTTGCAATTTCCTCTTCATCGGTGATCTTCGTATATCCCGGCCGCGTGGATTCTCCGCCTACGTCAATCAGTTCTGCTCCTTCTTCGATCATCTGCTCCACGCGGTGCAGGGCATCGCCCAACTCCGGATAACTTCCCCCATCGGAAAAGGAATCCGGTGTTACATTTAAGATTCCCATGACATAAGTGTGTCCCTGCCGTTTGAATTGTTTCTTTCCTATAATAAGATCTGACTGCTGCATCCTTTTTCTCTCCTTATTTTCTTTGCTGACAGGATAACTGCCAAGCATCTGATTTACCGGATCATTCCGGCATGATCAGACATTGAACAGGCTTCCTTTCCTTTTTGCTTTCTGTGCTGCCATCTTCTCCACCTGCGGCAGCAGCTCTCCTAAGAACGAAAGCGAACCGAATGCCACAATGACATCCTCCGGTGATGCCATGAGATATGCAAGCTCTAAAGCCTCCTGAATTCCGTCTGTTGCCGTAACCCTTTCTTTATAACGGGAACAGATTTCCGCAAGCTCCAACGCTGAAAAGCCCCGCGCGCCCTTCGTGGAAATCGTCAGTACCTGATCGGCGAGCGGTACGGTTGCTTTGACAATCTCCTCCTGTTCCTTATCGCGTAAAATTCCCATAATGAAAATCATTCGTTTCTGTGGGAAATAATATTGAAGCGATTCTGCAAGTCTTGCCGCTCCGTCCCGGTTATGCGCCCCATCCGCAATAAAGACAGGCTTCTTTGCAACGATCTGGAATCGTCCGGGCCATGTGGCATTCTTCATGCCCTGCAGTACCGCCTTATCCGGAATGGTAATGGGGTGCCCCTGAAGGGTCTGCGTACGCAATGCCCGTACTGCTTCCAGTGCCAGTACCGCATTCTCGATCTGATATCTTCCAAGAAGCGAAATCTGTACTTTTGAAAACTCCTTATAAGAAAAAGTCTGGCCGTTCAGACTGCTCTTCACCTGCCCTGCCTCCACAGGAGCAGCTTCGATCAGCGCCACACCCTCCTTTTGTGCCCGGAATCTTAAGATCTCCATAACCTCCGGCTGTTGCGTTGTTGTCACCGCAATGGATCCTTTCTTCATGATTCCGGCTTTCACGACTGCAATCTCAGACAGACTGCTTCCTAAAATGCCCATATGATCAAGACTGATGGAGGTAAAGACTTCTACTAAGGTATTTGTCACAATATTCGTGGCATCCATCTCACCGCCAAGTCCGGTTTCCAATACCACGATCTTACATTTCTGTTCCTTAAAATACCAGAACGCGAGTGCCGTTTCGATTTCAAATGCGGTCGGATGCGGCTGCCCTTCTGCTACGAGTTCTTCACACTTTTCCTTACAGAGCGTCATGCCCTGTGCAAGTGCTCTCTTCGAAATCATCCGGTCGTTGATCTGAATACGTTCCCTGTAGTCTGAAATCGTTGGGGAAACATATTTTCCGACCTTAAATCCTGCACATTTCAGAATTTCGGAAAGAAAGGAAAGTGTAGATCCCTTGCCGTTCGTTCCTGCAATGTGTACGAAGGAAAGCACCCTCTCCGGATGTCCGAGCTTTTCACAAAGGTTCCGTATATTGGTAAGTCCCGGAACACTTCCGTATTTTCTTAACTCTTCAATGTACATTAACATTTCTTTTTCGTTCATGATTCTTCCCTCATCTAAGATTCATGTCAAATTTACCCGTAAATGCAGGCCTTCCATGTTTCTCCCTCATAAACTTCCCGGTTCCGGATCACTGCATAGTTTCCGGATTTCCGGGCATACTGGGAACATGATGAAAAAATTACTGACTGACTTTTGTAAATGTGGCCTCCTTGGCTGGGGCTTTGAAATTGTATTTACCGCGCTTTCCTCCCTGCGCCGGAGAGAATGGAAGCTTATGGGACAGTCCTCCCTGTGGATGTTTCCCATCTATGGAAGTGCCTGTATTTTAGGTCCGCTCTCCCGGCTGTTCCGGCGGATGTCCGCGGTGTGGCGCGGCACGATTTATGCTGTCCTGATCTTCGTTGTGGAATTTTTCTCCGGCAAATTTCTTACGAAACATGAAATCTGCCCCTGGGACTATGTAAAGAGCAAATGGCAGATCGGCAGAGTCATCCGGTTAGACTTCTTTCCCTGTTGGTTCGCCGTAGGCTTAATCTATGAAAAGCTGCTAAATCGTTCTTCCCGTAAGTAATCCCGTTTATCCAAAAAGAGTCCGCTAAAAGCGAACTCTTTTATGCATTTACCTATAAAACCGGACGTCTATTGATCTGCATCTGCCCCATCCATATCATCCATTGCTTCTGCACCGATATTCAGGGTGTTCAGGGTACGTCTCTTCATCCGGGCATTCTCCGATGCCTCCAGAATGTAGTTTTTAATGGTCTTCGCATTCTTAATATGCTCCAGCATAAGCTTTGGGTGCGTGGTATCCCCGGTATAACAGATTACCGTCCCAAGTCCGGCAATTCTTTCAAAAAAGGTTGCTACCAGCTCCACATCCTGTACCTTATACATATAACAGTCATTCTCCACCTTGCGGAAAAATCCGCTGTCAATGGTAATCACATTCTCAGCAATATGATACGTGGTAAAAGTAAACGGAAGTCCTAAAAATACCCATCTTTTGCGTTCTGTGTATTGATCTTCGGTCATCATTTCTGCCATATTTCAATCCGCCTTTCTTTTCTTCTACGGTAACTGTCCCTGTTCTTTTCAAATGGTAGCATATCCCCCACAAGATTGCAATTATTTCTCCTTATATCGTTCATAAAAAGTTACTGTCACTCGTACCTCGTTCCAGTATCTAAAAAACTATTTTTCCTCGTTGAAAGTCTTGTCCCTATATGCTATGATAAGAAAAATATATGAGTCGGTTTTATTGACGAAAGGAGTGTGAATATGACCGCTAAGGAATGTATTAAAGGACGTCGCAGTATCCGTAAGTTTAAGGATCAGAAGGTACCCGAAGAGCTTCTGTCTGAGATCGTTGAAACTGCTTCTTACTCTCCAAGCTGGAAACACAGCCAGATCACACGTTACGTTGCAGTAGACGGTGAGAAGAAAGAAAAAATTGCTGACAGTTGTGCAGAAATGTTCGCCAACAATGGTGTCATCATCAAAAATGCTCCCGTGCTGATGGTCGTAACTTATATTAAGGGCCGCAGTGGTTATGAAAGAGATGGTTCTTTCACAACCTCCAAAGGAGACCGCTGGCAGATGTTCGATACCGGTATTGCTTCCCAGAGCTTCTGTCTTGCCGCATATGAACAGGGACTTGGTTCCGTTATCCTTGGTATCTTTGATGATGCGAAGGTCGCTTCCATTTTAGATCTCCCTGAGAATCAGGAAGTCGCTGCTTTAATTGCTGTCGGATATCCAGATGAAGAACCCACCGCTCCCAAACGTAAGCCGGTGGAGGATTTATTATCATTTATCCATTAAACGTAAACTAAGGTCGAAGAGTTTTCTCTTCGACCTTTTCATGAGTCAAAGAAAAACAAGCGGCCGCACAAGCAGGCATTTGTTTTTTCTACATCAGTAACGAACATGCGTCTGTCGCAAGACAGACAGAGAGTGCGAAGCACGGGCATGTGAGTCTGAAACATAAAAGAGAATATACAAAATTAAAAGGAGACCCCCTATGAGACATTTAATGAGTCCACTGGATTTCAGTGTGGAAGAACTCGACCAGATCTTCAATCTGGCCAACGATATCGAACAGCACATGGACAAATACGCCCATGCCTGCGCAGGAAAGAAACTGGCAACCTGCTTTTATGAGCCGAGTACCCGTACCCGGTTGAGCTTTGAATCTGCCATGTTAAATCTTGGTGGAAGCGTGCTCGGATTTTCCGATGCCAACTCCTCTTCTGCCACAAAGGGAGAAAGCGTATCCGATACGATCCGCGTTATCTCCTGCTTTGCAGACATCTGTGCCATGCGCCATCCCAAGGAAGGCGCTCCGATGGTTGCGGCAGGTCACTCTTCCATTCCGGTCATCAATGCCGGTGATGGCGGTCACCAGCATCCGACACAGACCCTTACCGACCTTCTCACCATCCGTTCCCTTAAGGGCTCGATTGGCAACTTTACCATTGGTCTTTGTGGAGATCTGAAATTCGGCCGTACCGTACATTCCCTGATCCATGCACTGATGCGCTACGAAAACATCAATTTCATCTTTATCTCCCCCATGGAGCTGCGCATTCCGGATTACATTACCGATCTGCTGAAGGAAAAGAACATTCCCTATAAAGAAGTCATCAAATTGGACGATGTCATACAGGATTTAGACATTCTTTATATGACCAGGGTACAGAAGGAACGTTTCTTCAACGAAGAAGATTATGTCCGTCTGAAAGACTTCTACATTTTGGATAAAGCAAAGATGGAGCTCGCCAAGCCCGATATGCTGGTGCTTCATCCCCTGCCCCGTGTCAATGAAATTTCTGTGGAAATTGACGATGATCCCAGAGCGGCTTATTTCAAACAGGTACAGTATGGTGTGTATGTCCGCATGGCGCTTATTCTGACACTGCTTGAAATTCATGTGTAAGAAATAATTATACTATCACAAGAAAGGTAAAGGTCAAATTTATGTTAAATGTAGGAAAGATCGAAGAAGGATTTGTATTAGATCATATCAAAGCAGGCAAGAGCCTTGCGATTTACCACCATCTTCAGCTGGATAAACTGGACTGTACCGTGGCCATCATTAAGAACGCCCGCAGCAACAAGCTTGGAAAAAAGGATATTCTGAAAGTGGAATGTGATATTGATATGTTAGACTTGGATGTTCTGGCATTCATCGACCACAACATCACCGTAAATGTCATCAAGGACGGCAAGATCGTATCCAAAAAGGATCTCCAGCTTCCAAAGGAAATCCGCAATGTCATTCACTGTAAGAACCCCCGCTGCATCACTTCTATTGAGCAGGGACTTCCGCATGTATTCGTTCTGGCAGATGAAGAAAAGGAAATCTACCGCTGCAAATACTGTGAAGAAAAATATGACGGAGAAATCCGCTAAGATGCTGAGATAAGAACTATCAACAGATTTTTAGAAATAAAAGAATCCCCTCATCCCGGCTTAACCGTGCTGGGAGGAAGGGATTCTTTTATTGGATAAATCTCTATGCAACATATGATGAATCAGATTATGAATCAAGGTGATCAGGGAAACGATGGAAAAGCCCAACATTGCAGCCGCAATACTGATCATCATCTCATCCTGACTGTAATGTCTGGTTGGAAGGTAGATCTTGCATTTCTCGGTAATCCATGCAATCATCAGCAGAATTCCTGCTGCCAGAACGGATTTTGCAATCCACGGAAGCCGTTCGGAAGACAGATGAATGGTCGCCGTTCCTAAAATGCCGATGATGAAAAATGCAATCGTTCTTCCCATCTGCCGGAAATAATAAGTGAACTTATAGAGTTCCGTCGTTGAAACGGTGTCCTTCTCATAATATTCGGCAGCCAGCTTCTCAATCACATTGCTGCCAAGCTCCGCAGAACTCGTCCCATTCTGAAACGACAAATATGCAATTGCAGCAACCGATGCCAGAAATACCATCCAGAACAAAACTGCCCAGATAATCCGGCCCCTCTTTCTTCTCTTCATTACCCTGAAATCTCCCTGAACCATTCCCCTCATATCGTTCTTTGGTATGAAATGTTTCAAAATTATTACAACATCCATTGCGAACATTGATTCCATTGTAAAGCTATAAAATGCTCCTGTCAATGTCACAGGAGCATTTTAAGAAACTATTAATTATTTAAATTGTTACAATTATTTTACGGAAGCCTCTTCAAATTCCTTTACAATGGCTTCTTCCGGAGCTTTGGTCAAAAGACTTACTATAATAGTAAAGATCAGGGAAGTAATGAAAGCCGGTAGCAGCTCGTAGATGCCAAACACACCACCAAGAGGTGCCACCAGATACTTCCATACAAATACCATCACACCGCCACTGAGCATTCCGGCAAGCGCACCCATAAAGTTACATCTCTTCCAGAACAGAGCGCAAAGAGTTACGGCACCAAACGCACCGCCAAATCCGGCCCATGCAAAGCTTACGATACGGAACACGCTGGAATTCGGGTCTCTTGCAAGGAATAATGCAACCAGACTGATTCCCACAATAGTAATTCTTGCAATTAAAAGGCTCTTCTTCTCATCCAGCTTTACCTTGAAGAAATCCTGAATGATATTCTGGGATACGGAAGATGCTGCTGCAAGCATCTGCGAATCCGCCGTGGACATCGTTGCTGCCAGGATACCTGCAAGGATCAGACCTGCCACAATCGCAGCCAGAACACCATGTTGGCTGATTAAGTGAGCGATTTTTACAATAATCTCTTCTGCACGGCTCGGAGAATCCAGAAATTCTATCGCACCTGCTGTTGTCATTCCATAGCCGACAAGCCCGATAAGAACTGCTACAAACATAGCAATTATCACCCAGATGGTTGCGATTCTTCTGGATAAAACAAGCTTCTTTTCATCTTCAATTGCCATGAAACGAACTAAGATATGCGGCATGCCAAAATAGCCAAGTCCCCATGCAAGTGTCGATGCAATCGTCAGTGCACTGTAAGGGGTAGCGCTGTTCGTTTCCCTGACATGGGAAGCAAACATGGTAAGGTATCCCGGCATTTCCTTTGCATTGGAAATGACCACATCCATACCTCCTGCTACGTGAATCCCAAAGCCCAGTACAACAACGAGTGCAATCGTCATCACAATACTCTGTGCAAGATCTGTTGTTGAAACAGCTTTGAAACCACCCATAATGGTATAACCCACAATAACTACTGCTGAAATAATCATTGCTATGGTATAATCCACACCGAACAGACTGTTAAACAAGGTTCCGCATGCTTTAAAACCGGACGCCGTATAAGGAATAAAGAATACAATAATTACAAGAGCAGCAATCGCATTCAGAATATTCTTCTTATCATGGAATCTCTTGGAATAAAATTCCGGAATGGTAATCGCATTAATGTTACTGGAATACCGGCGCAGCTTTCTCGAAACTAAAAGCCAGTTTAACCAGGTACCAATTCCAAGGCCGATTGCGGTCCAGGAGGGTTCTGCAATACCGCTGAAATAAGCAAGTCCGGGAATTCCCATAAGCAGCCAGCTGCTCATATCGGAGGCCTCTGCACTCATTGCAGTAACTAACGGTCCCATCTTACGGCCGCCTAAGTAAAAGTCGGTACTGTCATTGTTGTTCTTACTGTAAACAAATCCAATTGCCAACATACCAAGTAAATATACCACGATGGTAGCAATCATAATAAAGGTAATTGTGTTCATATCTTCTCCTCACTTTTGTATCATTTGCAGGATGCTTCTCTACATTAGCGTAGTAATGTGTCACCCTATAAAGAAGAGCCTGTTACGCGCAGGCCCTTCTGCATTCTCTTCATTCACTTCCCTTAAAGGGCTGTTATTTTAAGAAGCTGAAGCTGCGGATAATAACCGGCTCCTTTGCTTCTCCCTTGCAGATGGATACGAAGCAGATAATCTTCACTACCCAGAGTACGACATAGAAAATGCCTGCTGCAATCGGAACGATTACGGTCCAGCAAAGAATTGCGGTTACAAGTCCAACCAGTGTTTCAACCACAAGGAACTTCAGCGCCTGTCTTACATGGAATGAAACATATGGGGAATTCTGGCTGAGTAATGCAATCAGAATACCTACCACGCTTAACAGATATACCAGCATGGCAATGACCTTGTTATCGGATACATCCTTCGGATCAAATTCTGCGGTATGATCCCATTCCGGAGTAACCGGAGCTGCTGTATTATACGGGTTATTATAATTCGTACCACAATTTGCACAGAAGACTGCCTGGTCTTCCATCTGTGCACCACATTTCGGACAAATTTTCATTTGTTATTTCCTCCTTTTTCTTAACTACTATATAGCATTATCTGCCAGTTCAGAACCGATAGAATAGATTTTGTACCGCCCTGAATAGATACAGTATAATACACAATACCGAATATGGCAAATCTTTTCTTGCATCCACCTATCTGGCTCCGTCTATCCCCAGCTCTGCGTCAATGGCTTCCTTGGCAATCTGCCAGCCGCCCATTTCTTCATAAGCAGCATCCATCTTCTGCTTCTCCCGTGCGGCCCGCTCCGTATCTCCCACCGTGGAAAAGGCCTTATAGAAGCTTGCTGCCTCATAATACTTTGCTACTCCGTAATATTCCTTCTCTTCCGCATTTCCGGTATCCCCCGATGCTGCATTCTGGTGATAGTGATCAACCAGTGGGGCATAATCCTCATACTCCACACGGCTCCTTAAGGCGTTCTCCGAAATCCGGTTGGAAAAAGCGTCATGTAAATTCTCTGTCATCACGACCACCGAGGCAAACAATATAACGCAGAGTACCCCGATCACACCCTTCATAATAAGAAGAATGCCCTGCTGCCGTCCTATCCGCTGTTTATTCTGTAATTTTTGCGCCATAGCCCATCTCCTCATACTTCTGTTCCAGTAAAACCATTCTCTGTGCCTTGCTTAACTTCGAAAAGCCTTCCGCTTCTTCCTTCGTAAGCCCCAGATAAGCCTGAAGCAGCGCTTCCACATCCGCTTCCATCCGTCCGAGCACCTGCCCGGTATACACTTCATCAATCGGATAGGAATCCATATTTTCTCTCGCTTTCGCAAAGTTATCACAATAGGTCGTAAGGGACTCGATGCGGCCGTCTTTCAGCGTGTCCGCTTCGGCTTCGATCATTTGGAATAAATTATCATAGATGTAAGCATAATGGTCAGCCGCTCGCATAATCACCGCATAGCTTTCATACCCTTCGGTATAAACACGGATGTCCCGGGCTTCACAGAAGGCATGAAATCCAAGATAATCCTCATCCTCAAGGTATTGATCCATCTTCGCAGTATATTCCTTATGATACCTCTTCGCCTGCAGATCATGGACATTTCTCTTAATTGAATAGGCACTCCTTGTCATAAACAAAGCCACAAGGCAAAGCACCACCAATACTGTAATGATGACCGCATGTGCCGTAATCTCACTATAATTCCTCGTCACTTTATACACATCGCCCTGTGTCGTATCAAACCGGCTCTTATATTCTTCCATGTCCTTCACATGCTGCTGCGCATGCTCGTTCGGTTTTCCGCAATGCGGGCAAAAACGATCCTCTAACGATAGGTTTCCTCCACAGTATTTACAGTTCACGTATCTATTTTCCTTTCATCCATTTTTTGATATAGGCTTCACAGGTTTCATATTTCGGATATCCGTAGTTGTTTTTCACTTCTTCTTCAAACTTCTTAAGATCCTCCTGTGAAAAGTCCCAACGTCCCTCCAGACCGGCAAGTGCCTGTGCCCGGAAGGGTTCCAGCTGCTCCCGGTCTTCCTTAGAAAGCAGTACCGAATAAGAAATTCCTTTTAAAACCCAGTAGTCATTTAAGAGCAAGGTCTCCTGATACTCCTGCAAAGTTTCTCCGGCGGCTTCTCTTGAAAGACATTGTTCTACCTTATCACAGATCCCCCAGACCATCATAAACGACCAGTGTTCCCAATCGGACATATAGATTCCATCCGCTGTCCCCTGTTCGATGAAAGCGTACAACTCTGCGTACTGTTCGTTCTCAAACAGTTCTTCCATCTTCGGATAGTTTTCCTGTCTCCAGAGGTATTGTGCCTTCGCATCATAAGACTCTTCCCGGTTTCTCCATGCCAGAAAGCCAACACACAGCAGAATCACGATAATTGCTGCCACGGAAAGCTTTATCACCCATCCGGCCCGCTTCTTAATAGCTTTCACCGTTTCCTGTTCCGGTACCGCACCCAGATCTTCCATATCCGTACGGACATGCTCCAGTTTCTTTAAGTAATCCTCCTCTGCACCGGGATAATACATCGTGCCGCAGTACGGACACTTTACACTCTGTTCCTTAAACTCACCCCCACAGTTTGGGCAGATCACTTTTCTTTCGCTCTCTATTGCCATAACGGCACTCCTTCAATTTGTCTTCTTTCCTATTCTAATGGAAGCAAAATCTACTGTCAATCGGTTGCCAGGTATCTCTATGTGGTGCTGTACTTTTGTATTTGTTTTACCACATATTCCCATTCTGTAAGCAAATCCGGAAGAAGCTTTTTCAGTTCATCGCTGTTTTCCTCTCTTCCTGCAAGTTCCATCCGGTAAAACCATTCTCCAAGGGATTCCGCGCCAATTCCTCTTGCTTCTCCCTTAAGTCCATGACAAACCACAATCCATTTTTTAAAGAAACCTTCCCTTTCTGCTTCCGTCCATTCACCTATGGTATCCAGATTTTCCGATAAAGAAATCAATTTTTCTTTATGCTCTCCATACTGCTCCTGAAACATGGTAAGAATTTCCCAATAGAAATCCGGATCGTCGTTTGCATACCGCAACCCGGAATCCGTTTGTATACCTGCATTTTTAAGTAGTTCCAGCCAATTCCCGCCATCTTCCTTCTGCTCTTTGTCCCCCCTCTGCACCGCGTTCTGTTTGGTGTATAGATGCTTTGTAAGCATTTCTTCCAATCGTTTCGGTTCTATGGGTTTTGCAAGATATCCATCAAAACCTTCTTTCT
>OCLD01000090.1_pt1 | contig 22405 bp, 21 predicted proteins | sample 1495911 | NCBI WGS metagenome assembly OCLD01 (sample SAMN03418271, study PRJEB22391) | human gut metagenome | biome: human-gut; feature: organic feature; material: feces | host: Homo sapiens | place: Tanzania | collected 2013-01
ATTTTCTGGCGACGTCGTTGCTTCCGATGTATTTTCCATGGCGGCTGAACGATACATAGCCATATTCGCGGCGTTCCTCACGGATGTGTTCGGCATTAATGGACAGATCATAGAGATTTGTTCTGCGGAACAGCACAAATAAAAGTGCCATATTCAGCACATAGGCAAAGGGAAGAAGCTGGATTTCGCATGCGGTCAGGCTTTCGATGGCATAAACTGCCATACAGAACAGCTCCGTAGCCAGAAGGAAAAAGGTATTGATATAAGAGACCTTATTTTTATTTCGGAACGCATAGACCATAACGCCGAGATCAATGACTACATAAACCACAATCAGGCAGGTATAAAGAATATGAGCCGGTCCATCCTGTGTAACGAGGAAGGTGACACCATGACGCCGGATGATGGAAACATTACTGTAATAAATGGTGCTGTAACCACCGGTGTAGGAAAGTCCAAGAACTACAAAGCCGGCTACGGACATGGCAGTGATCATCCATGTGGGAACCCTGATCCGGCAGAACTGGGCAACGGCAAGGAATATAAATAAGGTAAGGAATGTTCCGTCCAGATAGGCGATCCGGTTTGCAAGAAGGGCTTCCTCCAGATTGTGTGACATGGCAAGCTGCCAGTAACCAAAGTTGACAATTGCGGTAGTCATGGTAGAAAGTATGTGATAATTACCGCGATACTGGCTGGTTGCGGCGAGAGTCAGAATTAACAACAAAACAGAGAATGCAAAGGCTGCAAAATACAAAGCGACCATGAAAAGTTCCCCCTCATTTTCCTGCGTATATGCCCATCATAACACAAAAAAGGGAGTAATCGTACTCCCTTTTTGTGTTATGTGGTTTACAGAAGGACTGTGAAATCGTTACTGTTCACTCGTACCTCGTTCCGGTAACAATTGTGAAATTACATTGCATCAACGACTGCATCAAGAACATCCAGTAAGGAAAGCATAGCGTCATTTAATACTTCTGCATCTTCCTCAGTAATGGTATCCTGGGAAATTTCACCCATCTGGGTCATAATATCCTGTGTTTCGTTAAGAGCTGCTTCAATGTCATCATTCTGTTCTACTTCATCAGACATATATGCATCGGATACAGTGGTGTATACTTCGGATAAGGTAGCGAAGTTGTCCTGTAAAGCAGCGAAGGTTTCATCGGAGCATCCTTCAGCAGCTGCGTCAGAAGCGCCATCTGTTTCGGTCATACCGTCAACGAGTAAGGATAAAGCATTTAAAATGTCAAGCATTGCAGAGTTAAGTGTGTCAGCATCTGTTTCGGTAATGGTATCCTGGGAGATTTCACCCATCTGATTGATTACATCTGCTGCCTGATTCATAATATCTTCGATGGAAGCATCAGCTTCGATTTCATCACTTTCATACAGATCCTTAACGGCATTGTAAGCTTCAACCATGCTTGCGTAATTGTCCTGTAAAGCGGAGAAGGTTTCATCGGAACACATCTCACCATCAGCGGAAGCATCTGCAGAATCTTCTGCAACATCTTCTGTTGCTACATCTTCTGTTGCTACATCTGTAGTGGTTTCTTCAGAACCGCCGCCACATGCGGTAAGCATGGACATTACCATAGCGCCTGTCAGTAATACTGCTAATAATTTCTTCTTCATAATATAATCTCCTTTTCTTTTCAATCGTCGCCCCTTACGGCACTTTTTGTATTCTACCTGTGGGGATTTTAAAAAGCAATGCTATCTGCCAAATTGTATTTAAAAGTGCCAAATTGTAGATGCCCGAATAGATATCGACAATTTCCGGAGCACTTTTTTATAGTTTCCCAATGACGGCTATGCTATAAAAATCATAGAAGAGGAGAGAGCTTTATGAAAAAGACTTATGTAACGGACATGACGGAAGGAAAGCCTCTGGGATTGCTGGTATCCTTTATGCTTCCCTTGTTAATCGGAAATATTTTTCAACAGTTATATAATATGGTAGATTCCATTATTGTAGGACAGTATGTCGGTGCGGATGCACTTGCGGCGGTCGGTGCAACGGGATCCTTGAACTTCCTGATCTTTTCCCTGTGCGGCGGTATGGCGAACGGTACCGGTGTCGTTATTTCCCAGCACTTTGGCGCAGGCAAAAATGATCAGGTGAAGAACACCATCATCAACGCAGCCTATATTATGCTGTTCTGCGCGGTCCTGATGGGAGGTATCGGTGTGATTTTTGCAAGAAAGATTCTGATCTTTTTAAATACACCCGATAATATTCTGGACAGTTCCACGTTATACATGACCATCATCTGCTGCGGAATTCTCGGTGTGAGCCTTTACAATGCGGTATCTGCAATCCTGCGTGCCGTGGGAGATTCCAAGACTCCGTTGTATTTCCTGATGGTATCGAGTGTGATTAATATTGGATTGGATTTACTGTTTATCCGTGGCTTTTCGTGGGGCGTGGCAGGTGCTGCATTTGCAACGATCATTGCACAGCTGATCTCCGGTATTGGAAGCCTGATTTTTGCACTTGTGAAGAATCCGTTCTTTAAGATTGAGAAGGAATACCGTTCCCTGAACCGTGGTATTATCTGGCAGTGTATCCGTATGGGTGTGCCACTGGCTTTCCAAAGCTCCCTGATTGCAATTTCCTGTGTGGCACTGCAGAGCGTGGTCAATACCTTTGGATCGGTTGTGGTTGCTGCCTTTACCGCAACGAGCCGGATCGAGCAGCTTGTACAGCAGCCTTACAACTCCCTTGGTATGTCGGTTTCCACCTATACCGGACAGAATATCGGTGCCGGACAGCTGGAGCGTGTGAAAAAGGGATACCGGATTGCTTTCCTTTTAATGGCGATCTTTTCCTTTACCATGCTTCCGCTTGCACAGTTTTTTGGAAATCCGATCATGCGACTCTTTGTCAGTGAACCGGAGGTTATCGAAATGGGAGCATATGCGTTAAAGCTTACGAGCTGGTTCTATCTGCCGCTTGGCATGATTTATATTACGAGAGGATTGTTAAACGGAGCAGGAGATGCAACCTTCGCTTTTATGAACGGGATTATCGAAATGCTGGGAAGAATCTGCTTCGCAAAGCCGTTAACCCTGATTCCACAGGTCGGAGTCTGGGGCGTATGGCTGGCAACCGCTTTTACCTGGACGCTGACCGGAGTGATCACGTTCCTGAGGTATTTACAGGGCAAGTGGAAGAAACATGTTGTTCCCAAAGAAGTGAAGCAGGAAGAACTTGCCAAGGCTTAATTTATAGGATTGGTTAATGAGATTGGAAACCAAATGCCTGTTATTTTAGTGTTTAGTTTATTTTAAATTTATGTACCATGAATCAGGGGGGATCGCCTTATGCGGTCCCCTGATTTTGCTCAATGGGAAATTCTGTTAGAATGGAACTCTTTAATCATCATGGGAAATCAATTCTGTACATTCCTCTTTGAAATCGTTATATTAATAAGTAGAAAGCTACAAGGAGTTCAGGATATGAAAACAATTGTAATGGGAATCCTCGCCCATGTGGATGCAGGGAAAACAACACTGTCAGAAGCAATGCTGTATGAAAGCGGCGTCATCCGCAGCATAGGGCGTGTAGATAAAGGAAATACCTATCTGGAGCGGGACGAGCAGGAGCGGGAGCGTGGAATTACGATCTTTTCCAAGCAGGCAGTTCTGCCGGTTCATGAGGACAGACTGATTCTGTTAGATACGCCTGGGCATGTGGATTTCTCCGCAGAAGCGGAACGTACCCTGCAGGTATTGGATCTGGCAGTGCTGGTGGTAAGCGCAGCGGACGGAGTGCAGGGGCATACGATGACACTGTGGAAACTGCTTTCCCGGTATCATATCCCGGTATTTCTGTTCGTGAATAAGCTGGATCAGCCGGGAACGGATGCAGATGCGGTATTTAAGGAGCTGCAGGAGCGTCTGTCTGAGGAGTGTGTGGATTTCCGGCTGCCGCATGGAGAAGCTTTTATGGAAAGCGTTGCCATGTGCGGTGAGGAAGCGATGGAGCAGTATCTGCAGACCGGCGAGGTTTCGAGAGAGAAAATCGCACGTTTGATCCGGGAGAGAAAGCTGTTTCCCTGTTTCTTTGGCTCTGCGCTAAAGATGGAGGGCGTGAAGGAACTTCTTGAAGGCATTGACACCTATGGAGAGCCGGCGGATTATCATACGGAATTCGGGGCGAGAGTCTATAAGATTACACGGGATCCGCAAGGAAGCCGTCTGACCCATATGAAGATCACGGGGGGACAGCTCCCTGTTAAGACAGTGATTACCGGAAAGAACCGGCAGCAGGAGGAATGGCAGGAAAAGGTGAACCAGATCCGCTGCTACAACGGAGAAAAGTTCGAGCTTGCAGACTGTGTGCAGGCTGGAACGATCTGTACGGTGACCGGACTTTCGCAGACTTATATCGGGCAGGGGCTTGGTGTGGAAAAGGAGCAGACGCATCCCTTACTGGAACCGGTCATGAGTTACCGGGTTCTGCCGGAAGACGAAGCCCGGATGAATGCGGTCATCGAAAAGCTGCATCTGTTAGAGGAAGAGGATCCTTTGTTACAGGTGAAATGGAATTCACCTACGAAAGAACTGACGGCGCATGTGATGGGACCGGTACAGATTGAAATTCTCGAACGGATCATGAAGGAACGGTATGATATTGCCGTCACTTTTGGCAAGGGACGAATTCTTTATAAAGAAACGATGGCGGAGAATGCGCAGCCGGTAGAAGGAGTCGGGCATTATGAGCCGCTGCGTCATTATGCAGAGGTGCATCTGCTTTTGCAGCCGGGAGAGCCGGGAAGCGGATTTGTTTGTGATACCGACTGCAGTGAGGATGAGCTGGACCGGAACTGGCAGAGACTGGTGCTTACCCACCTTATGGAAAAGGAATACCGCGGCGTTCTGCTGGGTGCACCTGTTACGGACATCCATGTTACGTTAAAGAGCGGCAGGGCGCACCAGAAGCATACCGAGGGAGGAGATTTCCGGCAGGCAACCTACCGGGCCGTCCGTCAGGGACTGATGCAGGCAGATTGTCAGATTTTAGAGCCGTTTATGGAATTCCGGCTGGAGCTTCCGGAGGAATATGTAGGACGGGCCATGACGGATTTGTCCAATGCTGGAGCAGTCTTTCATAACGAAGTGGAGCGCATTGGCTACAGTGTATTGAAGGGACGGGCTCCGATGGAAACGATCGGGGATTACGGACAGATGGTGATTTCCTATACCAGAGGTCAGGGGATCTGGTCGATGTCGTTTGACGGGTATGGCCCCTGCCACAATCCGGAAGAGGTCATGGAAGTGCGTGGTTATGATCCGGAGCGGGATGTGTATAATACGGCAGATTCCGTATTCTGTGCACATGGCGCCGGCTTTGTCGTGCCGTGGTATGAGGTGCCGGAATACATGCATCTTCCAAGTATTCTTTCGGAGAGAAGAACGCAGGAAGAATATTTTGCAGAAGAGATCGAACGCAGGAAACAGACTACGGTAACAACAACACTGGGAACAGAGGAAGTGGATGCCATCATCGACCGGGTTTCCGGGGCAAACCGCAGAAAGGATAAGCAGGAAGCAAAAGGGACGCAGAAGCTTGCGGCGCGCACGGTGGAGGCAAAGCCCTATGAATACCGTCCGAAGGAAAGAAAGGCAGAATACATTCTGGTGGATGGCTACAATGTCATTTTTGCATGGGAGGAATTAAAGGAACTGGCAGAGGTGAATCTTGACAGTGCCAGAGGGCAGCTTCTTGATCTTTTATGCAATTATCAGGCGATTGACGGCAGGGAACTGATTGCTGTTTTTGATGCGTACCGTCTGCAGGGGCATCCGACGGAGTGCCTGGATTATCATAACATTCATGTGGTGTATACCAAAGAGGCGGAGACGGCAGATCACTATATTGAACGATTCACGCATGAGTATTCGAAGAAGTATAACATCACGGTTGTGACCTCAGATGGTCTGGAACAGGTGATTATTATCGGGCAGGGATGCCTTCTGATTTCCTCGCGGGAGTTCCATGAGATTGTAAAAAAAGCCTCCCGGGAAACCATGGAGACTTTTGAACGCGATGAGAAAAGGGAGCGCAGACTTACCGTGCCGTTCCCTGAAATTCCGACGGAAGATCAGTAACTTGCCGGGCTTTCCTGATTATAGAGATGTCAGCAATTTCAGTAAACGGCTTCGACATCCGTGATTTCGTCATTTTCCACACGGAAGCTCCAGATGGAGTGACCGGGAAGACGATGCTCGGTAAGATAGTAGCGGTCATCAATTCTGGTAAGGCTGTACGGGGTGCCGCCACCTAAAAAGTTTGCATAGACATCCTCGTAATTGCCCTTTGCCAGATCCTTCAGATTTTTTACCCGGATGAGAGTGGCGAAATCCTGATTTCCGGTGAGATCGGTGGAAACCGTAATATAGTAATAATTCTGGATTTTTTCCAACTGAATCATGCCGGCAATCGCATCGGGAACCGGATAGCGGTTTAATACCTCGAAGGTGTAAAGGTCTGCCTCGATAATATTGGAATTGCCGGAGACGAAATAAATCCGGTCATCCAGAATCGTAAAGGAGCGCACATAAACACCGTCAAGCTCCGGGATGCTCAAAACCTTCGTCAGATACATGCGGGTGGAGTCATTCGTATGGCGGAAAAGGAACATCTCGCCGCTCTGGGAGCTCCATGCATAAAAGGTGTCGGTATAATCATCGTAGATGATATAATGAGGCCGGTTGCCGATTCCGGTAAATTCCTGTGTGGGCACATAGACGATTTCGCCGCTGCTGTTTTGCATCTTTTCCATAATCAGAATCCGGTTGCTTTCGGTATCATCAATTAGATAAACATTGCCGTCGCTGGCAATCGTATGTCCCATGGAAAGATCATTGGTCATCACCTTCCACAGGTACAGAGGATCGGTCAGATTGTCATGGTAAATAACCTGATTGTGATAGCAGTCCACGATGAAATACTGATCGTCCAGTCTGGTGATATAAGTCGGAACGCTTAGGGACCCGTTGGGATTGGTGGGAATCGTTTCATAGTCTGCAAGATCATAGGGAAGCAGCTCCGATTCTCTTATATAATCCGTGCCATCGTAGGGCGTGGCAGGCTCAGGACGGGAAGAGGCGCAGCCATTCAGGAACAGGATTGGGAATATGAAAAACAGAACATAATATTTAATTGATTTCATGGTTTGCTCCAGTGATTATATAGTATGAAATACCTGGTGATTTTGAGTTACAGTGACTTTACTATACACTTTTTTTATATGGTATACAAGAGAAATAAAAGGAGGCTTTTATGAGTGAGGTTCTTGTGAGGGAAGAAAATAAACAAATGCGGATTCTGTCTGCGGTCGGTATGATTCTGGTCGTGGCAGGGCATCTTGGATATTCCTTGTTTGATTTGGGCGGGCTGTTTCCTTATTATTCGTTCCATGTGTTTATTTTTCTGTTTGTTTCCGGTTATTTCTACCGGGAGGAAGCAGAGCAGCATCTCCTGCGATATGTGGGGAAAAAGTGCAAAACCCTGCTGCTTCCTTATTTTGTCTGGAATCTGGTTTATGGAATTCTGGCAGCGCTTCTGCATCACGCAGGCTTTTCCATCGGGGGAGATCTCACGCTGTGGAATCTTTTCATAGAGCCGTTCGTGAGCGGGCATCAGTTTCTGTATCAGTTCCCGGCGTGGTTTGTACCGGCACTGTTTTTGATCGAGATTCTTAATGTACTGGGAAGAAAGGTATTGTCTCTTCTTCATTTAAAGAAGGAATGGCTGATCTTTACGGTATGTCTCCTGCTTGGAATTGCTACGGTTGCGCTTGCAAAGGGAGGACATGTCTGGGGCTATTATAAATTTCCCGGAAGACTGCTTTTCATGATGCCGGGTTTCCAGTTGGGACGCATTTATAAGGAAAAATTAGAGGACAGGGTAAATAAAATCCGTGATGGCTGGTACTTTTCCGTTGTTCTGGGAGTCCAGCTTCTGATTACGATATGCTGTCAGGGACTTGCATTCAGTGCGGTATGGGTAACGGGGTTTGCCAATCCGGTGGTGATTCCATATCTTACCGTGGTGACCGGAATCGCATTCTGGCTGCGGATCTCGGACTGGATCAGCCGGATTCCGTCTGTCTGTTCCTGGTTCATGGAAGTCGGAAGACATACCTATGCCATTATGATGCATCATGTGTTCTGGTTTTTTGTCGTGAATTCGCTCTGCTATCTGCTTTCCCGGACTACGGTGTGGTGTGCGGAATTTGATACGGCACAGTTCTTTTCCGATATTAATTATGTTTATGCCATTGGTGGAAGCGATGCGGGGAAATGGATTTATCTTGCTTGGGGAATAGGAATGCCGTTGCTGCTTGCAAAGGGAACACAATATCTTGTGGGCAAAAAAATCCGGGACATAACGCGCAATAAAATTCCCGGCAAATCCTAAAAATGAGTTGACGTGTTCTGAAAGCTATGGTATTCTACAAACACTTTCTTTGAATGACAAGTAAATACGAATTTGAAATAAAGGGTATCTTTCTGTGATTTTCACAAAAAGGTGCCTTTTTTGTACAAACCGGTTTTGAATGAGTACACATTACAGATCAGACAAAGAAAGGAAAATAACGTGAGAAAATTTGAATTAATTTTAAGAAGAACGAAGAATATCGGACAGAAAAAGAAACGAAGAGTTGTAAGCAATCATAAAAAAGGAAGAATGGCAGCAGCCTTTTTCGGCATGCTGATGACAGGAACCCTGCTGCTTTCCGGAATGGAAATGCAGGTATCTGCACAGACCATACGACATGAACATTTAGGAGATGCACAGAACGGAGGAGAGTGTTTCGCTGATGCCGTATATCATGTACATGAAGGAAATGAGGAGGAAGGCGGTTCCTGTTATAATACGCCGGTGTATCATGTTCATACGGGAAATGAAGTAAATGGCGGTGGCTGTTATGGTGAAGAAATCCGGCATGTCCATCAGGGAAGTGAGAATCAGGCCGGAGCCTGTTATACACCGGTTTATCACAGTCATGGTAATTCCTGCTATGCACAAAGAAGCCACGATGCTTCCTGTTCCTCACATTTCGAGTTTCACCCTTACGATTGCATTGTTCATGATTGGGATGGAGACGGACACGGCTGTGACGGTTATACCGTGTATGATTGTGACGGGCATTGGTACATTGGCTGTGGAAGCGACGGACAGATTGTCGGTTATCAGTTTTCCTGCAGCATGGCAGATGGGCAGATAACGGGATACCGGATGAATTGCAGCAAGACAAACGATACCATAGAAGCGTATGAATTATCCTGCACTAAAACACCGGATGATATAGATTATTATGAAAATATATGCGGAATGGAAGAAGGACAGGAAATTACAATTCCGGATCCTCCGGAAGAAACCACACCGGATGACGGGAATACCACCGGACAGGAAGAGTCTGAAAACGGAAACGGAGAGCAGGAAAACCAGGAACAGGGAGGCGGACAGACACCGGGATCAGAGCCGGAATATATACCGGAGGTAATTCCGGCACCATCGGAGCTTCCTGCAATGACTCCGGCGCCATCAGAGCTTCCGGTAGAAGAGGTTATTTTAGAGGCGACGGTAAGAAAAAAACCGGCAGCGGAAACAGCAAAAACGTCCCCGGCCAGAGAGAAGGTCACCTCATCGCCAGAGCCGGTCCGGCAGGTAACCCCAAAGCCTGTAGCAGAGGAAACCGTGAAACTTCCAGAGGTGGCTGCCGAACCCGGAGAAGAAGGAGGGGAACCTGTAGTATTAAAACGTAAATGGCCGGTTTTTACGCCGGTAATTAAGATGATTTCCATTACTTCGGGAACCGTTGTGCTGCTTATAGCATTAATACTGCTTCTTCTTTATTTGCGAAGAAGTGTAAGGGTTTATAATGATAACGGAAAGGGAAGAATGCAATATCTGGGACGTGCAGGCGTAACGCTTTCGGAAGAGGGATACTGTGTTCAGATTACGGAACGGCTTGTGGAACAGGCATCAACGAATCGTTATTGTATCCGTCCGGATTTGTTCCTGATCGGAAAGAACAACAGCTATGAAATCTGGATTGTGAAGGATGGAAAAAGAAAATCAGTTTATCTGGATAAAGAAATGAATTTTACCATCTAGCCAAACGCAAAAAGAAATACATTGTTTGCATAACTATAATGAAAAACTGCATAAAGTATTGACTTTCCCATTGTGCCGTGATAGATTTTATTTGTTTTAGAAACTAGATTCGCGTTTTAAAACGCAGAAATGAGGAGAGTTATGAAAAAATTATTAGCCGTTTTATTAACAGCAGCAATGACAATGGCTATGCTGACCGCATGTGGAAGCAGCAACACAGAAGCCACAGACACCACAACAGAAACTACCGAAGCAGAGGCTGATACCACAACAGAAGATGCAGCAGTAGAAGAAACCACAGATGCAGCAGACGAAACTGCTGATGCAGAAGCCGCAGTTTCCGAAGCACTTGCAGATGGCGTGCTTACCGCAGGTACGAACGCAGAATTCCCTCCTTTTGAGTATGTTGGGGATGATGGAGAAGCAGATGGTTTCGATATCGCTTTAATCAAGGCAATCGGTGAGAAGCTTGGCGTAGACGTTCAGGTAGACAACATGGAGTTCGCATCCTTAGTATCTTCCATCGGCAGCAAGATTGATGTTGCAATCGCCGGCATGACGGTAACCGATGAAAGAAAAGAAACAGTTGATTTCTCTGAGCCTTACTATGAAGCAGTTCAGTATGTTCTTCTTCCGGAAGGAAGCGAGATTGCAACTGCAGATGATCTGAAGAATAAGACGATCGGTGTCCAGCTTGGAACAACCGGTGACTTCATTGCATCCGATATCGAAGGAACTACGGTAAACAGCTATAACAAAGGAATTGATGCTGTAAATGATCTGATCAACGGAAGAGTAGACTGCGTGATCATTGACAAGAATCCTGCCCTCGTATTCGAAAGCAAGTTCCAGGATGAAGGTTCCAAGATTACAGCAGTAGATGGTGCACAGTTTGATTTCGAGCCGGAATATTATGCAATTGCAATGCCTAAGGGTGACACAGCCCTTGCAGATGCCATCAACAAGGCCATTGAAGAGTTAAAGGCAGATGGAACTTTTGATGAACTGGTAAAGACATATATTGAAGAATAATCATTTTTGTGTTAATATTCAATATAGCGTATAGCATATCATAGAGGATAGCATTTTATGCTATCCTCTATCTTTAATTTGAGGAAGAGGTTAGATACAAATGTTGGAATGGTTGAACAAAGTAGAAGGAAGCTTTTATAAAGCATTCCTTGCAGAAGACCGGTGGAAATTATATTTTGCCGGACTGGGAGTAACACTGAAGGTTGCATTCTTTGCGGCAATCCTCGGCCTGGTAATCGGAACGGTGATTGCGTTGATGAAGCTTTCCACAGGAAAGAAAGGAAAGGGAACCATCTGGTCCTTTATTGCGAACTGCTATATTGATATTATCCGTGGAACACCGTCGGTACTGCAGTTATTGATTATGTGGTTCATTATTATGAAGAACTGCAAGACTTTCCTTTGGTATCAACAGTGGCGCTTATGTGGCAGAGATTGTCCGTGCCGGAATTCTTGCGGTAGACAAGGGACAGACGGAAGCCGGAAGATCGCTTGGCTTATCCAAGGCACAGACCATGATTTATATTGTCATTCCGCAGGCGATTAAGAATGTACTTCCTCCGATCGGTAATGAATTTATCGTGTTGTTAAAGGAGACTGCGATTGTCGGTTACGTGAGTCTGACAGACCTTACCAGAGCCGCAAACCAGATTTCTTCAAGAACCTACGAAGCATTTATGCCATTGATTGGTGCAGCAGTAATCTACTTTGTGATTATTAAGATTTTAACTATTCTGTTGGGCGTATTGGAGAGGAGGCTGCGTAAGAGTGATAATCGTTAAGGACCTTCATAAAAAATTTGACAATAACCACGTACTCCGTGGCGTGAATTATCATGTACATCAGGGAGAAAAGATCGTTATTATCGGTCCCTCCGGCTCCGGTAAAAGTACGTTCCTTCGATGCCTCAATTTACTGGAAACACCGACAAGCGGTGAAATCTGGTTTGACGGACAGCTGATTACAGGTGATAAGGTGAATATCAATCATGTGCGTCAGCACATGGGCATGGTATTCCAGAACTTTAACCTGTTTAATAATCTTTCCATTATGGATAATATTACCCTTGCGCCTGTGAAGTTAAAGCTGCAGAGCAGGGAAGAAGCCGGTGAGAATGCCTTGAAGCTCTTAGAGCGTGTCGGATTAAAGGAGAAGGCAGATGCCTTCCCAAGCCAGTTATCCGGTGGACAGAAGCAGCGTATTGCGATTGTCCGTTCCCTTGCCATGAATCCGAGGGTAATGTTGTTTGATGAACCGACTTCCGCACTTGATCCGGAAATGGTAGGCGAGGTTCTTGCCGTTATGAAGGAACTGGCAGATTCCGGTATGACGATGGTGGTTGTTACCCACGAAATGGGATTTGCGAGAGAGGTCGGAACGAAGGTATTGTTTATGGATGAAGGAATTATTATGGAAGAAAATACACCTTCCGAAATCTTTAACAATCCCCAGTGTCAGCGTCTGCAGGATTTCTTATCCAAGGTGCTGTAGGAGAGGTAACTATTCCGGATAGTTAGAATTTGGGAAAGATAAAGCCGGTATACGATACATCAGAAAGACAGACGGATGTACCTGTGTATCGGCTTCTTTGAAAAGAGGAAGCCATGATTCGGATCAGTTTATGTATGATTGTCAAAAACGAAGAAAGAGTGTTGGAACGATGCCTTTCTTCCGTCTGTGATCTGATGGATGAAATTATCATTGTAGATACCGGATCGACAGACCGCACGAAGGAGATTGCAGGAAAGTATACCAGCCGGATTTATGATTTTACATGGTGTAACGATTTTTCGAAAGCAAGGAACTTCGCTTTTGAAAAAGCAACCTGTGATTATATCTATTCGGCCGATGCCGATGAAGTGCTTGATGAAGAGAACCGCGAAAAATTCCGGATTTTAAAGGAAAATCTGATGCCGGAGGTTGAAATTGTGCAGATGTACTATGGAAACCAGCTTGCAAACGGTACGGTGTATAACTTTGACAGGGAGCTTCGTCCCAAGCTGTTTAAGAGGCTTCGGACTTTTGTGTGGACAGAACCGGTGCATGAAACAGTACGTCTCTTTCCGGTGGTATATGACAGCGAGATTGAGATCACCCATAAGCCGGAGCACAATCACGGAGACCGTGACATTGCGATCTTTGAGCAGTTGCTTGACCGTGGAGAGGCACTTTCGAAAAGGCTGTTTGATTTTTATGCAAGGGAGCTGTTCGTGGCAGGAAGCAAAGAGCAGTTGATCCGGGCGAAGGATTATTTTGTTTCCATAGCAAAAAACAGCGAAACGGATCCGGATCAGTTAAAGACTGCGCTTGCGGTTGTGGTACGGAGCTGCTTTGAAGCAGGGGATGCACTTACCATGTACCGGTATGCAATGAAGGATGTCGCCAGTGAGGCGAGCAGTGAGGTCTGCTGTATTCTGGGAGAGTATTATCAGAAGCGGCAGGATTATGAGGAAGCAATTTTGTGGTTTTACAATGCCGCCTATGAGCAGCAGAGCATTCTGAATATCCGCTATCAGAAGGAAATTCCGTTAGAAGGGCTGATTGCTTGTTATCATGCCTTGTCCATGAGTGAGCAGGAGACCTATTATAAGAAAGAACTAGAATTATCTTGCATGGTGTCGGGTTAGATGATACCATAAGTGCGTTACGAATATAAAATAAGGGTAACTGTGTAATTAACTGAATAATTATGATGCAGTTACGAATGGGGAGCAACATGAGCTGGGAAGAAAATGTACGAAAGGTAATCCCGTATGTCGCAGGCGAACAGCCAAAGGATACGGATGTCATTAAGCTAAACACCAATGAATGCCCTTATCCCCCGGCACCGGGAGTAGAGAAGCTGGCAAAGGAGCTGTGTGTGGACAGGCTGCGGTTATATCCGAATATGGATGCGGCAGAGCTTGTAGAGGCACTTGCAGATTATTATAAAGTAAAAGAATCCGAGGTATTTGTCGGAGTCGGCTCGGATGATGTACTGGGAATGGCATTTATGACCTTCTTTAACAGTGACAGACCGATTCTGTTTCCGGATATTACCTATTCCTTTTATGATGTCTGGGCAGAGCTTTTTAAGATTCCGTATGAGACCTGTGCATTGGATGAAGAATTCCGGATCCGGAAGGAAGATTATTTTCGTCCGAATGGGGGAATCATTATTCCGAATCCCAATGCGCCGACGGCGATCTTTGAGGATTGCAGCGTATTAGAGGAGATTGTGGCAGGGAACCCCGATTCCGTAGTCATTATTGATGAAGCGTATGTGGATTTTGGTGCGGAAAGTATGCTGCCGCTCATTCATAAATATGATAATCTCATGGTAGTACAGACCTTTTCCAAGTCGCGTGCCATGGCCGGTATGCGGATTGGATTTGCAATTGCCAATGAAAAGCTGATTGGGTATCTGAAGGATGTGAAGTTTTCCTATAATTCCTACACCATGAACCTGCCGGCGATTAAGCTGGGGGTGGAAGCGGTCAGGGACAGGGAATATTTTGAAAGCACGGTACAAAAGATTATTAAGACACGGGAATGGACGAAGGATCAGTTAAAGAAGCTGGGATTTGCGTTCACGGATTCAAAAAGTAACTTCCTGTTTGCAACACATGAGAAGGTTCCGGCACAGCAGATCTTTGATGAGCTGCGTAAGCGGAAGATCTATGTACGCCACTGGAATAAGCCGCGTATCGAAAATTACTTACGAATTACGATTGGGACGCCGCAGCAGATGGAAAAGCTGTGCGAGACATTAGAGGAGATTCTGGGGTGAAACAGGATAATGGATGCTCCGGTATGAATGTTCCGAACGGGAATCGTTAAGTAAGAATTATTTTAAAATAATTTGGATTTGATTAAGGAGAATGTGATGTTAAAGAAATATCTGATTGTTTTTTTTGTATCTATGGTTCCGCTGATTGAGCTTCGTGGTGCCATTCCGATTTCCCAGGGAATGGGCCTGCCGATCTGGACCTCTTATGTGGTTTCCATTATCGGGAATATGGTACCGGTTCCGTTTATCTATCTGTTTGCCCGTAAGATCTTAGAGTGGGGAGCAGACAAGCCGGTTATTGGCAAATTCTTTACCTTCTGTCTGGAAAAGGGGAAAAAGGGTGGCGAAAAGCTGCAGGAGAAGGCAGGACGCGGACTCTTTGTGGCATTAATGCTTTTTGTAGGAGTTCCGTTACCGGGAACCGGTGCATGGACCGGAACACTGGCAGCGAGTCTTCTGGATATGAAGTTTAAGGACAGTGTCATTGCCGTAATGCTTGGCGTGCTGCTTGCCGGTGTGATTATGATGGCAGCCAGTATGGGCGTATTTGGCGCGGCGGGTGCACTGTTTGGCTAAGGAGAAGGGAGTATTATAATGGAAGCATATACGGATTTTGCGGAAGTTTATGATACCTTTATGGGCGATGTCCCGTATGAAGAATGGGCAGATTTTCTTGCTTTACTGATTGAAACTTATAGTGTGAGCCGTCCGGTCCGTGAACCGGGAGAAGTACAGGAGCTTGAAGAAGCACCGGAATCCGTAGAAATACAGGAATTTGAAGAAGCACTGGAAACTGGAGAGTTACAGGAATTTGAAGAAGTACAGGAAGAGCTCGAAGTGACCGAGGAGGATGCACTGATTTCGGAACGGAATCTGGTATTGGATCTGGGGTGCGGCACCGGAACGATCACGGAGCTTTTATATGAAAAAGGCTATGACATGATCGGTGTGGACAGTTCCGAAGAGATGCTGCAGATTGCCATGGATAAGAAGTTTGAGACACAGAGCGATATCCTGTATCTGTGCCAGGATATGCGTGAGCTGGATCTGTACAGTACGGTCGGAACGGTTGTCAGTGTCTGCGATTCCCTGAATTATCTGCTGATGGATGAGGATGTGGTTCAGACTTTCCGTCTGGTGAATAATTACCTGTTCCCGGGTGGAATTTTTATTTTTGACTTTAATACGATTTATAAATACGAGGAAGTGATCGGTGATACGACGATTGCCGAAAACCGCGAGGATTGCAGCTTTATCTGGGAGAACTTCTATAGCTGTGAGGATCATATCAACGAATACGATGTAACGGTGTTTGAGCGTCAGGAGGATGATCTGTACCGCAAGTTTACAGAGACCCATTATCAACGGGGGTATTCCCTGGATGAAATGAAAGCTTTTCTTGAAAAAGCGGGACTTACGTTCGTGACAGCCATGGATGAGAAAACGCATGAAGATCCGACCGAAACCAGTGAGCGTATCTATGTGATTGCAAGGGAGCATGGAAAACAATGATTGTTCACACAGAGGTACGGGTGAGCAGTAAAGAGAGGTAGAAGAATGGATTATATTGTAAGAGCCACGGCGGCAAATGCCCAGATCCGGGCTTTTGCTGCAACAACAAGGGATTTAACCGAACATGCAAGGCAGGTTCATAATACAAGCCCGGTGGTAACCGCAGCTTTGGGACGTCTGATGACGGGAGCGGTGATGATGGGCGTTATGTTAAAGGGAGAGGATGATCTGCTGACCTTACAGATCAGCGGTGACGGCCCGTTAAAGGGAATGACCGTGACAGCGGATGCAAAGGGCCATGTAAAAGGCTATGCGATTGAACCGCAGATTATGCTGCCTCCGAGCCTTGCCGGGAAGCTTGATGTTGGCGGGGCGGTCGGAAATGGCTTCTTACGTGTCATTAAGGATATGGGCTTAAAGGAACCGTATGTTGGTCAGACAGAGCTCCAGTCCGGAGAGATCGCTGAAGATCTTACTTATTATTTTGCAACCTCGGAACAGGTGCCATCCAGTGTCGGCCTCGGCGTTCTGATGGAAAAAGACAATACTGTGAAGCAGGCGGGAGGATTTATCATTCAGCTGATGCCCTTTACCGAGGAAGCGGTGATTGAGCAGCTGGAGAAGAATCTCGCAGAGTTTTCCACGGTAACAAAGGTTCTCGATGAGGGAAAGACACCGGAAGAAATGTTACAGATGCTGCTTGCCGGGATGGATCCGGTGATTACGGAACAGAGCCCCTGCGAATTCTGCTGCGACTGCAGCAAGCACCGGGTAGAGAAGGCGATTATCAGTATCGGTAAGAAGGACATTCAGGATATGATTGATGACGGGCAGGAAATCGAAGTCAACTGTCACTTCTGTAATACGGCTTATAAGTTTTCCGTAGAGGAACTGAAGGGGTTACTGAAGAAAGCCAGATAGAACAGGACATAGAAAAAGACAACAGTAAGATTTACTGTTGTCTTATGCTTTGTTTATATCGGGTCATTCGGCAGGAGTGGAGGAAGGTTTTGCCCTGCCAAGCGAGGTCTTAATCGCATCCAGTAATACCAGAGAGGTATATTTATTGTCGTCCGAATAGGAAATATCACTGACGGACTGGTTGCGTACGATCTGATTCGCCAGATCATCAAAGGCCGGTTCGAGCAGAGGAAACATGGTGGTCACGGCTTCATCTAAGTTTACCATCCGGATGTCATTGATATTATTCTCGTCTACCGTCACGGCAATATCAACGGTGCGGTCATTGAGCATCAGAGAGGTTGTATAAATACCTGGTACATAAGTAGGCTCCTTGGTAGGAGAAGCGGCTTCTTCGCTCTTTTTCGGAGAATAAACAACGATGAGGAGAATGATGAGCAGAAGGCCCAGCACAATAAAGATACCGGTATAAATTAATTCTTTCATACGAAGTACGATGATTTTAGTTTTGGCATTCATGGGAAATCCTTTAAGATATCTTTTTTACTATAGTATTTTTAAGAAGGGAGATTTATGCTATGAAATTCACGAAAATGCATGGCTGCGGCAATGATTATGTTTATGTGGACGGTGCACGGGAAAAGATTCCGGCAGAGCGCAAAAGTGAGGTTGTAAAGTTCTTGAGCGACCGTCATTTTGGAATCGGCGGAGACGGTGTGATCTTTATTAATCCAAGCGATGTGGCAGACTTTGAGATGGAAATGTACAATATGGACGGAAGCCGTTCCGAGATGTGTGGAAACGGAATCCGTTGTGTCGGAAAGTATGTGTACGATCATGGACTTACGCAGAAGACTTCGCTGACCATTGTAAGCTGTGGAAAGATCAAATATCTGGAGCTGACGGTCGAAGACGGAAAGGTTACGAAGGTGCGCGTCAACATGGGTTCCCCGATTCTTGAAGCAGCAGAAATTCCGGTTGTGGCAGAGAAGTCTCCTGTCGTTGATACACCGATTACCGTCGATGGAAAAGAATACCGCATGACCTGCGTTTCCATGGGAAATCCGCATGCGGTTGTCTATGTGGACGAGATGATTGACGATGAAACGATGGCAAAAATCGGACCTTTATTTGAACATCACGAGCGTTTCCCCCGGAGAGTCAATGCGGAATTTGTAAAGGTTTTGAGCAGGGAATGCGTACAGATGCGTGTGTGGGAGCGAGGAACCGGTGAAACGCTTGCCTGCGGAACCGGCGCCTGTGCCGTAACGGTTGCAAGTATTTTGAACGGGCTGACTGAGGACAGCATTACGGTAGAGTTGCTGGGTGGCAATCTGGAAATCTTCTGGGACAGAAAAGAAAATGTGGTTTATATGACCGGACCTGCAACAACGGTGTTTGAAGGTGAGATCGAAATCTGAACGGGAACGGACAGGAGAAGGGTAAGATGAAACCAATCGCATATATTCATACGGATTTTCCGGAAAAGTTCGGAATCCCAAGGCAGAGCGGCCTTGTGAAGGAACTGAAAGGGAAAATCATTTTTGAACCGGAATACCGTTCCATGGATGCCGTCAAGGGACTGGGTGGCTTCAACTATATCTGGCTGCTGTGGGAGTTTCAGGGAGTGGACCGGTCACATTTTAGTGCAACCGTACGCCCGCCGAGGCTTGGCGGAAATGCCAGAGTGGGAGTTTTTGCAACGAGATCGCCCTTCCGGCCCAATCCCATCGGCTTGTCCTCGGTACATCTGGATGCGGTTACGGAAACGGCAGAAGGACCGGTGCTTGAGGTTTCCGGCGTGGATCTGCGGGATCAGACACCAATTTATGACATCAAACCGTATCTGCCCTACGCGGACTGTCATCCGGATGCGTTGGATGGATTTGCGGGAGAGGCGAAAGACTATCATGTGGAGGTTGTGATCCCTAAGGAGTTGCTTGACCGGATTCCGGACGATCGGCAGGAAACGCTGCGAAAGCTCCTTTCCCAGGATCCGCGTCCCTCGTATCACAAGGATGAGAAAAGACAGTATGGATTGAGTTTTGCCGGACAGAATATTTCGTTCGTGGTGAATGGAGAGGTCCTCACGGTAACAGGTGTATCAGATGTGTTATAATTATTGCGATGTGTCATAAGAAATTTAGCACTTGCAACTTCATGGGGCATATGTTATGATGATTCCATAATTGAATAGCGCATAAATGCGATGATAAGGAATAGTAGTAAGGATCTGGAAATCAGAGAACTGCCGGGTGGTGCGAGGCAGTCAGAAGTGAATTAGGAACTCACCTTTGAGCAGCCGGCTGAAGGAAGCGTGACCAATGGATCAGGAAGAAGCTTCTGTGTAGGTTCGGACGGAATCTCCGCCGTAGAAGGGAGCAGGCATGTTAGTGCTGACGAGTGCACGAGGAATCGTGAAGTAGAGTGGTACCGCGTAGATTGAATTTACGTCTCTATGAAATCTCTCTGAGGGGGAGATTTTATAGAGATTTTCTATTTTATAAGGTTTTTAAAGAAAAGGAGAACAAATCATGGATGCAGCAAAGAAATATGGAAAAACTTATTTTTTACCGCCAACCCCGACTTATGACTGGGTGAAGAAGGACACAATTGAAAAGGCTCCGATCTGGTGCAGCGTGGATCTGCGAGATGGTAACCAGGCATTGATCGAGCCGATGAGTCTGGATGAGAAGCTGGAATTCTTTACCATGCTGGTAAAGATCGGATTTAAGGAAATTGAGGTGGGCTTCCCTGCCGCTTCCGATACCGAGTACCAGTTTGTCCGTGCTTTGATTGAGAAGAATATGATTCCGGATGATGTTACCATTCAGGTGCTGACACAGGCCAGAGAGCACATCATCAAGAAGACCTTTGAAGCCGTAAAGGGAGCACCGCATGCGATTGTACACCTTTATAATTCCACATCCCTTGCACAGCGCGAACAGGTATTTAAAAAGTCCAAGGAAGAAGTAAAACAGATCGCCGTAGATGGCGCGAAGCTGTTAAAGGATATTGCAGACCACACGGATGGAAATTTCTCTTTTGAATACAGCCCGGAGAGCTTCCATGGAACGGAAATGGAATATGCACTGGAGGTATGTAATGCGGTTCTGGATGTATGGCAGCCGACCCCGGAGCACAAGGTGATTGTGAACCTTCCGACAACCGTACAGAATGCAATGCCCCATGTGTTTGCAACACAGGTAGAATATATGCATAAGAACCTCAAGTATCGTGATGGCGTGGTATTGAGTGTTCATCCGCACAACGACAGGGGCTGCGGTATTTCCGATGCCGAGTTTGGTGTTCTGGCAGGTGCAGACCGTGTCGAAGGAACTTTGTTTGGAAACGGCGAAAGAACCGGTAACGTGGATATCGTAACGGTTGCAATGAATATGACGATTCACGGCGTGGAATCCGGACTGGATTTCAGTGATATTATGAAGATCCGTAAGACCTATGAGCGTCTTACAGGTATGCGTGTGCATGAACGTACTCCTTATGCGGGAGATCTGGTATTTACCGCATTCTCCGGATCCCATCAGGATGCGATTTCCAAAGGAATGGCATGGTGGGAAGAAGGAAAGAGCGGAGACAGGTGGACCGTTCCTTATCTGCCGGTTGACCCGAAGGATCTCGGACGTGAATACGAATCCGATGTCATCCGGATCAACAGTCAGTCCGGTAAGGGTGGCGTTGCCTTTATCTTAAAGCAGAACTTTGGTATTGCCCTGCCTCAGGAAATGAGAGAAGAGGTTGGTTATCTGGTTAAGGGAATTTCCGATGAGAAGCATAGCGAGCTGACTCCTGCCGATATTTTTGGAATTTTTGAATCCCATTATGTCAAGGCACGTGACAAATTCGATATTCCGGAATGCCACTTCGTACAAAAGCAGGGTGATATCGAAGCAGCCGTTACCATTAAGACCGCAGATGGCACAGAAATTGTCAAAGCTTCCGGTAATGGACGTCTTGATGCGGTCAGCAATGCATTGAAGCAGAGGTTTGGTGTTACTTATGTGCTTTCCGTATACGAAGAGCATGCTACCTCCATGGGTTCTTCCTCCAAGGCAGCCGCTTTCGTAGGCATCCGGCATGAGGATAAGATGTACTGGGGTGTCGGCATTAAAGACGATATTATCCAAAGCTCCATTGATGCACTGGTATCCGCAGTAAATAAGATTCTGTAAGTGACGAATTGTTACTGGAACGAGGTACGAGTAAACCGTAACTACTTTCAAAATACTATGTAATACCGTCTTGAAAAAACTTCCGGTATCGTGTACACTATAGGAAGTAGTTTACAAGGAGGCTGACAGATGGAATTTTTATTATTAGGTGGCGGATTATTAATTATTATCTTTGCAGTAGTCATTGCAGTAGTTTCTTCTGTTGTTTCCGCGGTTGCAGCAGAGCAGGATGAGGAATCCGAAGATTGATGACAGAATTCTGTTGTACACAGATAAATGATAAGAAGACGAGACGTCCTGTTTCTGATAAAGAAACAGGACGTCGTTGTTTATAAATTTTTAAGAAACGTTTAGAGGCAATTCATTGATTTTTCGTTAGAAAGTCTGTAACATAGGAGAAAGATTCAGTAAGAATCCAGCTTAGGAGGCGAAGAAATTATGAAATTTCGAGAACGGATTTACAGGTTTATGCAGGGAAGATACGGAGCAGGAGGCGCAGATGCCTTAACCAGATTTTTGTCAATCCTGACATTTATTTTCATTCTGTTATCCTTTTTTCAGGGTACCGTTTACCTATATCCTTGCGCTTGTACTGATTGTTTATATGTATTTCCGGCTCCTGTCCCGAAACTATTACAAGCGGCAGCAGGAGAATAATTTTTATTTAAAGCAGGAATATAAAGTAAAGAACTTCTTTGGAAGGACGAAGAACAATTTTAAGCAGATGAAGACACATCATATTTACAAGTGTCCGACCTGCAGACAGAAGATCCGGGTTCCGAGAGGCAAGGGACGGATTGAGATCCGCTGCCCCAAGCGCTTCTGGGCCGATATGGT